>Ga0209664_1000842_pt1 | contig 17475 bp, 18 predicted proteins | sample SaaInlV_150m_DNA_FD_184668 | JGI IMG/M metagenome (GOLD analysis project Ga0209664, IMG submission 184668) | Marine microbial communities from expanding oxygen minimum zones in the Saanich Inlet - Saanich Inlet SI073_LV_135m_DNA (SPAdes) (version 2) | ecosystem: Environmental > Aquatic > Marine... | reverse complement strand
ACTAGATGATCCAGTATTTACCATATTTTCTACAATAGGATTCATATATGAACCAAAAATCATAGCAAATACGAGAACAACCAATAACATTACAAATAGTAAAAAGGGAGTTAATTTTATGCCTTTCATTATAAGTATTTGATATATTCTATACGTCGAAAATATTAGTATAGTATTTATAAAATTGATATATTCTCGGTATGTTATTTTAATTGATAAAAGATGTTATCAAGTTGTTATAAACCGGAGTTTAATTGTGAAATTGGGGTAGATGAAGCTGGAAGAGGTCCGATGTTTGGTAGATTATATGTTGCTGCGGCGGTTTTACCTAAAGATGATAGTTTCCGTCATGATTGGATGAAAGATTCAAAGAAATTTTCCTCTAAAAAGAAAATCAAAAATGTTTCGGATTATATTAAAGAAAATGCGGTTGCCTATTCCATTCAATACATTGAACATTCTGTAATTGATGAAATAAATATAAGACAATCAGTTCATAGAGGAATGCACAACTCGATTCGTGAAATATTTACTAAATCAAATGTAGACCGGGATAATACATTCCTATTAATTGATGGAAATGATTTTAAACCATATACATTTTATGATGAGAATAGAGAGGAAATACGAGCAATACCTCATGAAACGATTGAAGGTGGAGACAATAAGTATACAGCAATTGCTGCGGCGTCGATTTTGGCTAAAGTAGCAAGGGATGAATATATAGACGCACTATGTGAAGAATATCCCCAATTGGTAGAAAGATATGGACTAGATAAAAATAAAGGATATGGTACAAAACAACATATGGAGGGTATTAGAGAATTTGGTATTACACAATGGCACAGGAAGACGTATGGTCTATGTAGAAATTCGAAAATGAATCCAGTATAATGAATAGGTTTAGAAGAGTCGTATTGGTATGTTTTTTACGAAAAAGTAAGTAGAATATAAAATATTCATTATATATATAAATGGCTTTCACTCGATTTCATGATGATGATGTAAGAATAGAAAAACAATTAGAACAACAGACATATATAGGTAGATATCAGTTAGATGTTCCCGGACAAGGTGTGAATATGCCTTTCCAAGATGATGCGCAATTAAGAATGCAGAGATGGGGAGCGAATCGCCACACAAATCCAGTAAATTTAGAAAGCGATCTATATGGATTGAGTCGTCCTCTTGGACGGGACGATATTGAAACACAAGATTATAAGAAGCATGCAGTTCCAACACAGCAGATACAATATCCTAGAGAGAATCCATTTGTAGAAGAGAGTCGATCTTCACATCCTGCTTGGATGTATCGTGATTTAGAACAACCTAAATGGGAAGAACCATTGGTAGATCCTCAGGCTAATTTAGAGAAGCCATTTCACGACAATATCCAAACGCGTATTTTAGAAAAGGATTATTACAAACCAAAGCAATCGATGTCTTTCCATCAACCAACAAGTGACCCATTGTCCATTGACTATTATATTTCAAAGAATTAAACAATTTGAACAATGACTAATAAAAAATAGATGTTTTATAGTATTATAAATTTGAATAATAGAGATAATATATTATGTCTATTGTATATATTAATTAAATACACTATGGAATTAGCGATACCAATTATAGCCATGGGTGGATTATATATGATTTCTAGACAAGACAATAATAATAGACAAAACGAACAAGAAGAAGAAGAGGGTTTTGTTGGATATAGAGATTTACCAAATACAAATCTTCCTAACGAGAATTTTCCAAGCGAGCGTCCTATGGAAACTCCCGAATTATCAAACACCGAAAGATTAACACATAACAATCAATACGAAGGCGACGCATATACCGATAAATATTTCGGTAAGAAAGGTTTAGCTGTAGAGAGTAATCCAGCTACTAATACACAACAATTTACATCATTAGCAGGTGAATCTGTAAATAATGATTATTTCCAACACAATAATATGGTTCCATTTTTTGGTAGAAAGAAAACCACACCGAATTTTGATGCGAATCAAAATGAAGGCATAATGGACAATTATTTAGGAAAAGGGTCACAACATATAGAAAAAAAAGAGCAAGCCCCTTTATTCGCACCAAATGAGAATTATCAGTGGGCATATGGAACACCAAATCAAAGTGATTTTATACAATCACGTGTGAATACCGTCAATAAAATGGCCAACGTATTGCCTTTTGAACAAGAAACAGTTGCCCCTGGAATTGGATTAGGATATGGTACTGAGGGTTCAAATGGATTTAATTCAGGTATGATGAACCGAGAGGCGTGGATGCCCAAGTCGGTAGATGAATTGCGTGTTGATACAAATAAAAAGGCGTGTGGTGTCGAATTATTTGGTCTTGAGGGTCCCGCTATGAGTGCGATTAAAGAGATGGGAACCATCGGTAAAATGGAAAGGAATCGACCAAATCGCCATTTCGAGATGGGTAAGGAACGTTTAATGACTACTACAGGTGTCGAAAAGGGTGTAACATTACGTCCAATTCAAGAAGACCGTTATACAAATCGCCCAGAAACCACTGTTTCATACACGGGTGTAGCAAGTTCAGATAATAAAGGAACATTTGTTGATGGTGAATATATGCCTTCAAAGCATATTGATTTAGGAAGTGTCCCTCTTTCAATTCCATATGCGGGTGGAAAGGGAGGTGCTACCGATGGTGATTATGGTGTGAAATCCCAGGTTTCATATGAAAATAACCGAAGTGCGAATCAACAGACCGATTATTTTGGTGCTATTGGAGGTGCGATTGGTGCGGTTGTTTCGCCCATATTGGACATATTACGTCCTTCTCGTAAGGAAAATACCGTAGGAACACTTCGTCCCTACCAAAATGCTGGGTCAACTGTTCCCCAGACCTATATATTTAATCCCGCTGATAGACCCGGAACAACTATTCGTGAGACAACCGAAAATTCGAAATACCATATGAATTCCGGTAATAGCACCATGAATAAAGGTGGTTATACCGTGGCTAAAGTTCAGCCTATTTCGAATAATAGAATGAATCAGTCTGACTTTTTCTACGCGGGTAATGCTTCTGCGGGAGAAGGAACTTTAGAACCCAGACCATATGATGCTGAATATAGACAACGAAACAATGATGTGAAATCATCTACGATTAAAGGTAGAATGGTACCAGGTAATATGGCTATGCTGAATCATGATGTGACTGTTAAATCGCGTGATAAAACCGAACAACTAACCAATAATCGTGCTCCTATTCCTGTTTCGGCACAGTCTACACCAGGTTTAGAGACAATGGGAAGATTACAAGGGAAACAGAAATTTGAGTCTGGAAGGGAAAATAATCGTAATGGAAGTGAAATTTTAGATTCACTAAAGAAAAATCCTTATGCGTTATCGATTCATTAAGTGTGTAAATACATAATATAATATTCTGAATTTTATATTATGCCTTGTTAAAAAAACGTTGAAATATTCGGATATAAAATGTTGTAGATATCTTAATGAAACAATTGGTTCATAATATCGGCCTCTTTATTCTCCTTTGATTTGGTGAATAGTTGTGTTAACATTCGGTCGTCTCTAAATCGCACAGTATATTCTTGTTGAGCATTACTTCTACCAATTCGCCCCAATGCCTGAATTGTCTTTTGTTGAGTCATATTGAGAAGGTCTTTACCAACATATCCATGACTAAACTGATAATTCGTACCATAAATATAGTCAGACGAAGCCAAAATAAGATATAATCTTTGGTCATACGCCAATCTTTTCATAATTTCCATATATCTAGGGTTAGATTCATTCTCATTCGTGAATGTACCAATTCCTAGTAATAGAAGCATCTTTTTATTATTATCTACATCCAACGCCATAATATCACATACATCCTCATCTGTAATATCTGGACTATATGCGTTTTCTTTATAATCACTGGTCCATACATTTTGGTGGTCCCGAGTATTTGGTATATATTTTTCGTCCAAATTTACCATTTGGATTTGCGACCGAAGTTCGTCGACTATTTGCGTGAGTTTCCTCAATTCGGGATTTTGTTTGGCTTCATCTACTTCACGGTTCAGCTTACGGTCATTTTTTTTACCACCTCCCTTAGTACTACTACTATCTGTACTCGCATTTGAAATCTTGTCTAGCATAAATTCTAATTTATTTTCAGAAGAAGTTAGTTGTTTTTGAATCTGTGTATTATGTTCTATCCGAGAATAAATGGATTTTTGAATTGTTTCAGGAAGACCCGTATTCTTGATATAAAACTTGCCCAAATTATCTACATTGTTTGTAAGATAAATTGTAGGACCATCCGTGAGTGTATGAGCATCAGATGTAGTAATTTGAAGTCCCAATAGATTAATGGGAGGAGGTTTCGTCACCGTAGGTGTAATACCAACACTTTTAACACGTGATAATGGTTGCCCACCTGTCGTTGTCTTTTTTGGTTGATCCTGGCTCAAGAAACGTCTGAAATCTGTCGATTTTGAATATTTAGACACCTGGTTTGTATAGAGTTCTTCGTGTATCTCATCCCATCTGTCTTTATTCACATTTTCTAAAATGGTTAGGTAATAAATTTTCAGACTATTCATCGTAATGTCGTAAATACCATTTGCGAAATATTTTTTCATATGCATCTCTTCCGGAATAGCGTCATCGTAAGCGTGTATTTTAGTAATAAACTTAACAATTTCCTGAAGATCGAAATATCTCAAGAGTGATTTGTGAATATTACAATGAACGATACACTCTTGTAATTCATCAAAATCGCTATAGATTAAATGAGGTAGAACTGCTTTTCCCGAGGTATTCAGCATGGAAATCGATTTCTTACAATCGTAACTCGATATAGTTGATACAATACCATTTGGGAACTTATCTTTAAAGGATTTGATTGTCGGAGAAATTTCGGATTCCAGAGGTAGTGTAGCACAAGACAATACAACTTTTGAAATAACATTCTCTTTCCATACCTTTTGAATGAGTTCATGAAGGGGATGTGTATCATAATCCATAGAGATAGTCGGTTCATCCCAATAAGTAATAATATCGCAATCTTTATCATATTTAATCATTTTCTCCTGTATATATTTGTGTTTTTCTTGTAATTCATTTATTTTCAGTTCACACATATCTTGTTGTGATGGATCCGAAATATCATCGTAAATAGATGTTAAATATTCCAGTTTTGTATCAATATCTTCGATTGCCTCTTCATATGGTAAATTATCATCCAATTCAGGCGTGAACGCCAACATATAACGCATAGCTACTAGATAGGATTTAATATCACAAATCATAATCTCTACCTTATCACCCACGGTATTATCTACCTTACCAATTCCTCCAGTTCTGCGATTACGAGTATATTCAGATGCCGCATAATAATGGAGACGAATATCGTCGGGTGTTTCACAACCAAACGCAATACCAATGCGTTTTCCCATACAAACTGCTGATTTCGCCAAAGCCAAACCAACGTGTCTCGCGGCACAAATAAATATCACTCTATAACCAGATGATAATCCAAGAGGAGTAAGCGTCTTACCTGTACCAGTTGGGGCAGTATATAGAACCAATTTAGCGGGACATTCTGATAAAGCCTTAAATTTGGGTGTTAAAGGGTCTACAAATTTCCCATCTGGTGGAGTATAATGAAATAGACGGAAGATATCCTTTTGATGTTTATATAAAGTCATATTTTCATATTTAAGTAGGAGTGGATTTTTCTCGATAAACTGATATGCCTGGTTCACCACATCCGACATTTGAATTTTAGGAACAATCAAATTAATGAGTTGGTCAATAAACGATATACAATAAGGATTCGTTTTGATAACATTTGCCTTCTTAATATTAATTAATGTGTATAGATGAAATGCGTATTCACTTGAATATTTATGAAAGTGTTTCATTACTTTTTCCGAAATATCCAATAATATAAATTCATATATACTTTGTTTTTTCTTTTCGATATTATTATTCACATTCGTAATGCGCATTAAATAGCTCTTTTTTAACTTTAGTTTCTTATTCTTTGAAAAGATAGGTGATATGTAAGACCCAATTACAGTGGGATATTTTGTAATCATTCGTTTAATAACATTTTCAAAGTATTCAGTATAGATATACTCATCGAATCCAGAGACTCCGTCTTCAATCTTCATAATACTATGAAGTGATTGTGTTTCATTCTGATAAATATCTGGATTATGAAACCCTTCAACTATCATTTTAAGTATCTCTTTTTCGCGGTCTGGAAAAGGAACCTCCACATTGTTCCATTCAGACTTCGACAATTTTTTTTGTGTCAAATCCATAGTATATTATAGATAAATTATGTTTAATACAATTAGATAGTATCTACTTGTGTTATTCAATTTTATAAGAGTATTATTGTCTTGATATATTTATGTTTTTAATAGCAGTTGTTTTATTGGATTGTGTATTTACATTACCCACTGTATCGCCTCTAATTGTTAATTTATAGGTTCCTTCATTTTTAATCGTAAAAATTTTAGTTACGTATTTTTTCCAAATAGATATTTCTGGTTGAATTGTATCAAATGGGGTATCATTCAAAACAAATGTAAGCGGGTTTGCTAATATATTTTGGTCTGAATTTGTGCGTCCATTTGCTAAAATTTCGACTTTATATTTACCGGGAGGTAACGTTAAATCTGTGCTAATATTACCTATATTTTGAATAGCGATGGCTTGATTTCCCATAGGATAAGGTGTTTGAAATCCCCATGTCTCGGAATTATTAATATGGTATACATTGTCTACACGCCAATTGGGTATGACGTCTGTTCCACTTACTACTGTTTGTGTATTATTTTCAAGAATTGGTTTATCGAAATTACCGTTTTTTAAATTATGAATACATTTAAAGTTGAATTTATTGGAATCGAAATCTGAACCATTTTGAAGTTTTTCATATTCAGCGAGGTTTGTATCATTTCGAGATATTATACTTTGATTTTGTTGCGTCATTTCTTTTCTTAAATCATTAATTATAGACATTAGTTTATCAGTATCCGACATATCACCCATTTCATCTGATACAGGAGGTGTTTCATTAGGTGTCGATTCACCACTAAATAATTTGTTTAAATTATTTAAATTAATCACAGTTTTATTCTCCTCTAACCCCTCGACTAGACTACGTTTAAACAATTTCATCGATAAAAATACCACGAGTGCGAATAAAATTCCGTGTAATATTACTCCTTTCAATCCATTTTTCTTTGAAAAGGTCATAAAAATACCGGGTGTTAATATTACAAATAGGCAAAATAAATATATTAAAAATAGAAGTTTCATTTGTATATATTATACCGTTGGAAATTTATATCGGAACAACTTTGTTGTCCATTTCCGTATCGGTATAATATGTATTTTACTCGTAAAGAAATAAAATAGAACACCCTAAATTACGTAATTTAAAGTGGTTTAATTGGTAATTATTTAAATAATTAAATATTATATACTATATGAAAATGTTATCAAAATTATTTAATTATGTATTATACACAACTACTAAATATAATATTGATGAATCGCACGGATTATCCCATGCGATGGATATTCTTAGATACGCAAATAAGATTTTCGATGCAGAAGTCACGAAACATCCACATATCAAACACCAAGAGAAGATTATTTACGTATCATCTATCTTACATGATATGTGTGATAAAAAATACATGGACCAACATGAAGGCATTGAAAGTATAAATACGTTTATTGGTTCACTCAAAGATGATACGAGTATGCCCATTATAACAGTTGGGGAAGAGAAAGTAATAAATGATATTATTTCCACCATGTCGTATTCGTATGTGAAAAAAAATGGGTTTCCGGATTTGGGAGAATACCAAACAGCTTATAATATTGTTCGTGAGGCAGACTTATTATGTGCTTATGATTTTGACCGATGTATGATATACCAGATGTATAATAAGAAATATTCATTGGAGGATGCTTATTGTGATGGTGTTAAATTGTTTAATACCCGTGTGTTAAAACACAATGATGATGGTCTTTTATTAACGGAATTTGCTAAAAATAATTACAAACCGTTAGAAACAAAATCGCGGCATCAGATTTCACAGTGGAAGAAATTACTCGGTAAGAAATTCTAAAAATGTGTAACTATTTTATAATGAAAATAAAATATTTACCCGACGAAATACAGCGTATCATATATTCGTATGATACTACATATCAAGAGCTATTTAAGACGTGTGTGGTACAATTAGAATATTTGTATCGCGTTTTTCCTATAAAAGTCAATATGATTATGACTAAAAATGATGTAGTCACATATGTTAGAGTAACACCGGTCCGTAAAATACCCGTATTAAATCGGTTTATACTAGACCATTGTAATCGAAAACGGAGTTTGCGAAGTTTTCAAAACATCACATTTTGATTAATTGTATATGAAGACGACCCTTTGGTTTGTATTTTAGAATATCGAGGGTAGTTGAGGTTGTTGGGAAATTGTCTTGTCCATATACGTCTTGTAATAATAACCATTCAAATATACCTCCTGTATAAATAAACACTTTAGAGAATCCTAAATCGACCAATTGTTTATATTTTTTATCCACCGTCTCATCCGCAGAATTTATACCATAAATAATAATCGTGATTGAATTATACTGGTAATTTTCCACCATTTTATTTAAAATATCGGTTTCACTATCGACCGAAAGAGTAGATTTTATCAAACAATTTTGTATGTCGCCAGTCATTGTATTAATAATTACATAGTTATCCATTTTTGAAATTGCGTATAAAACATCTTCATAACCTATTTTATTATTTTTATCTTTTGTATGGAATAAATTTGAAAACATCTGTATGCTGAATTATACCAATAATATTTATTACCATTTTTCACGAAAATATTTATTTTAAATAAATATTTTCATAATAATGAGGGATTTTAATCAACGGATGGATTCTCTGGAATATAATTATTTGATACGTCAGAATTCACCGTTAGGGTTACATTGGATGGGTCGACAATAGGCATATAGTTATATGAATTATCAAGTGGTAAGGTTGTAGTCCACGTATATAAATATGTATCGGCTATACCTGTATTGTTATTATTAATATTATTATTCAAATTATTATTATTCGCATTGATAGGAGGAGGAGGAGGAGTAGGTTCAGTAGGCGGTCCGTGTGATTGGGTTAACATATTAAATCGACATACTGGACAACAATTACTACGTCTCAACCATCGTATTAGGTTATCACGCCTAAAGACATGACGACAACTATTAATTTCGCATAAAACATCTCCTTCGGCAAATGGTTCTAATGATATCGCACATTGTGTATCTCTCAACTCATTCGCGGTAGTCATTGTAAATGTAAATGTTCTGGTAGTATTTGCTATTTCATTGGTGGTTAAACGTCGTTCATTCTCATCGTTTTGATTTATGTAAGTGTTTAAAATATTTCTTAATTCATCATTCCATCGATTATTCGAATTTCGGAAACCATTCCACCGATCGTCTGTATGTCGTAAATCATTATTCCATAAATTATTATTATTATTATTATATACAGGTTGTGTTCTATGTGTATTTCGTCTTGTATTATGAACATGTCTAGTTGTATTCGCACGACTATGCGGAGGATTAAAAGCAGTTGTTCGTTGCCTCAATGTCTGCGTTTCTCTCATATTTGATAATAATAACGTCAACATTTGATTTGTATTCCGTTGATATTCGATTTGATTATAATTATATAAAACCGAAACATTCGACAAAATATCTAATTGTCTGTTTAATAAACTTATCTCACTTGGTGATTCCCTCGTATTATTCACGGGTGGATTATTATTATTATTCATATAATTAAATGACTCTGTTAAATTTTCCATTAAACGGGTTAATAAAACATCTATGTTATTTTCCATTGTATGAATACAATATAAAGATACGTGTCTATATATCTTTAAATACTTAATAATAATGGACTATAAAATCGATTTCACGAAAGGATTTACTGGTCTACAGAATCTAGGTAATACTTGTTTTTTAAATTCATGCATGCAGGCATTGAGTCATACATACGAACTAACCAATTTTTTACAATCAGATAAATATAAAAGTCACTTGCGGACCTTACCCGATAACGTTATTATTAACGAATGGGTTGATTTGCGTAATGTTATGTGGTCACAAAATGGAATTGTATCACCTAAACGATTTGTTCATAATATTCAACAATTGGCTGAGAAAAAAGACCGCGAATTATTCACTGGCTGGGCACAAAACGACCTACCCGAATTCTTATTATTTTTAATTGAATGTATGCATAATAGTATTGCGAGAGGTGTTAAAATGAATATTAAAGGAAATGTGAAAAATAACACCGACAAACTCGCCACGAGTTGTTATAAAATGCTTAAGGACACTTATTCAAGAGAATATTCGGAAATTATGGATATGTTTTACGGAATTTATGTCTCTGAATTGTCTTCAATGGATAAGAAATCGGTATATTCACATCGTCCAGAGAGTTTTTTTATTCTAGATTTAGAGATACCTAAAAATAATTGTTCATTACTTGATTGCTTCTCTTCATTCACTGAATATGAAACTTTAGAAGGAGATAACGCGTGGTATAATGAAGAAACGAATAAGAAGATTCCGGTAAAAAAACGTATCACATTCTGGTCTCTACCAAAAATATTAATTATCACATTTAAACGGTTTTCATTTGATGGGAAGAAAAAACTACAGGATTTAGTAGATTATCCTTTAACTGATTTGAATCTATCCAAATTTGTTAGTGGATATAATTCGAAACAATATGTTTATGACCTATATGGCGTATGTAATCATTCAGGTAATACACAAGGTGGACATTATACTGCTTTTGTAAAAACAGGTGGAACATGGACACATTTTAACGATACACAAGTTCAACGAAATATTCCGGAAAAAAATATTGTAACACCAAAATCATATTGCCTTTTTTATAGAAAAAAGTAAAATATTATTTAGCAATATTTTAATAGCAAATAAAAGACAGAAATATATCTGTTTCCTATATACAAATATTATTTATAATGGGTAATTTTTTTTCACAATTTTTTGATAGTATTGATAATATTTCAAATGCACCAAGTGGAGCATATACAATTACTCCTTCACTAGATATAACCCAAACTACTAGTACACATACTTCAGCCGATTCAACACAATCTGCTGGTACATCTCAAGATATACCTTCTTCGGAAACTGATTCTACTACCAAAACAAAATGCTCTAAAAAGAAAAATAAAAAGGGTTCAACTGTTACTACTACTACCACAACTTCTACAAGTAATAATCTTCCTACACGTTTATCGAATACACCTGGAGAAAATATACAATTGGAGCGTAATAAGGAAGACGATGAGAATAAATTCATGGAATTCCTCGATACTATATTTAACGCGACTACATATACCATCATATTTTGGATACTCGTTGCCTATGGATTTTATGGTTTAGGTAAGGCTATTTATAAGAACAAGGGTTCAATGAATGAGAGTAGTGGTATAGCACGTTATAGTCGTATTATAGATTTAATTATTATGTTTTTGTTTGGTTCATTTCTTTTTAGTGTTTATTATCGTCTTGAAGAGGAAGATAAAACAAATATATTAGGATATACAATCGAATGGACCCACGACTACTTTAACAATCCTTGGGCCGTATTTGAGTTAATATGGTTTACCATCATCTTTTTCGCATTAGTTTATGTATTAAAGGTTCCTATGTTACCTGACGTAAAACCACTATTCGTTCATTTTATTGAAAAGAAAATTTGGATTGTTTATGCTCTTTTCGCTGCTGTATTTTTCTTTAAATATGTTCTTAATATTCCTGTTCTAGATTTATTATTTAATAACAGTGTTATGAATTATTTTAAAGATGTTCAGCCTTATTCGAGTTCAGAATCTGGAAATGGTTCACCTAGTGTATTTGATAGTATTACAAAAAATTTGAATATGAGTCAGGATATTTATGATAATGACCCACTTAATGAAGAAGACTGTGATGTAACCGAATCTGGACAACAAACACCTGGACAACAAACACATGGACAACAAACACCTGGACAACAAACACCTGGACAACAAACACCTGGACAAGCACCTGGACAAGAATTAAATTGTACTAGTATTCCCGTTGTAAGTGACCACGAAGTATTCAATGTAAGTAATAATGTATATTCTTATGAGGAAGCACAAAAGGTATGTTCCGCATTTGATGCGTCATTAGCAACATATGACCAAATCGAGCGTTCTTACAGAAATGGCGGAGAATGGTGTAATTATGGATGGTCGGATGGACAAATGGCCTTTTTCCCAACCCAGAAAAAAACATGGGAGACATTACAAAAAAGCGAAGGCACAAAACACGCTTGTGGACGCCCTGGTATTAATGGTGGTTTTATAGATAATCCTTATGTCCGTTTCGGTGCGAATTGTTATGGTAAAAAACCTGAACGACCCGACGATTGGGGACCTATCAATTATACTACGGATTGTGGTGTAGAAAAAGAAGACCCGAATCAGAAGATACGCGATGAGGCCAAATTAAATAGTTTCAATCAAAAGAACTGGTCTAGATATTAAACCAATGAATATTTAAACATTTGGTTTATCATTTTTATATGAAATAGTATAAATATTATTTCATACATTTTCCTATATGTTTATAGGTGCTATGTTACACATATTTGTTATGTTTTATAATCGAATGTATCACAAAACAGGTAACATTATTTATTTTAATATTGGTGATAAATACTATCTGGAACTAAATGTTACAAATATCAAAGTCGTCGAAAAACAAAAAAACAATATAGTGGTATAACTATATAATTTCTATTTCTTATCTTTTTCTTTCTTATCTTTTTCTTTCTTATCTTTTTCTTTCTTATCTTTTTCTTTTTTTCCTCTTTTTTTCAGTGTTTTCGGGCTCTTTTTTTTGTTAGGTTTCTTTATAGCACGTTCGAATAATTCATCAAACATCTCATCACTAATCATACCCTCGTGACTTTGTACCATCATTTCATCCTCGCGAGGAACCGTCTTTGTATTCATAATAAACATGGGCACACCCAAATCATTAAACCGTTCATTGTAGTGTTCATTATTCGCATAGACATTATCATATCGTTCTAACATATCTCGGTTCATTCTTTTTTTGGCGGGGACAACACAACGTTTTTCCATATAATGTATCGGTCCTTCTGTAATTTTAAACATTCTATATACTATTTATTGTTTTTATAACTGCGTTTTAAATCATTTGTAACTTTTATCTCTCGTTGTTGTTTTAAATAATCAATCACATAATCAACCTGGGAAGCATCATTCATAATCTTGCCTAAATGTTCCTCTAAAAACGAAAAGGTAAGTGGCGAATAATCCTTTTTTTCGTGCACTTTTAGGTCGCCATCGTGTATTAATATTTTCCGGTTTTTATTTCCCGAATTTTCCATTTGCTCACAAATCGAGGTCGATAGACGTCCCTTCTCTTCCCGTAACTGCTTTGTCTTATCATTAATCATCTTTAATTGCGTATCAATCGTAACCCAACGCTTCACATCTTGGGCAAAATCTTCTTTTGTAACAATTTGACTATTATTCATTTATAACAGTGAAGATTTAAAACGGCACGATTTAGCGTGCCTTGTTTCAAATCATTACTGGAATCTGACCTTTAAATAATTAAAATGGTACATTTTTATTCTTCAAGGGTGTAAAATTTAACGATAAATGAATTATGATGAATATCCGAAGTCTTACATAGACGAGGTGATATAGAAACTACCTAAATTCTTTAAAAGACGCAGGAGAAGAACGAGGTTCGCCAAAATAATAAAGGTCAAAACAGCTAGGTAGATGCATATAAATAATATGTAGGGATACATTTCATTATAAATACTAGACCGAACCGGTTCAATAATCGCATATATATCTTGTTTTGTTTCTTCACTTTTAATAAAATCGATAATGGTCTGTTTAATCGTTTTCATTTTGTTATTTGTAATGTAACGACAAACAAAAAAATAAACGACAACGCGTTATTCAAAATAGTATAAATTATCAAGAATTACATATATATATTTATTTAGGATGAACAATGTTATTTATGATACGAATGAAGAATTTGATTTCGATAATCTCAAACTAAACCCTCCTATGGTTGTCGCCGGTGGAAATTATTTTATTAAATATGCGATTAACGGTAGTCCCCTATATATTCAACCTCCCGAATGTAAAACAAAGGGGGCAATTTCTACCAGCACCAAGAAATCCCATTGTGATTTAATGTTCTCACAAAATGATGCGAATTTTATTCAATGGATGGAGAATTTAGAAACAAAAACATGCGAAATGATTTTCGATAAACGTGAAGATTGGTTCGACAGTGAAATGGATTTAGCAGATATTGAGAATTACTTCGCTTCCCCTATTAAAAGTTACAAGTCTGGTAAATTCTACCTCCTTCGGTCGTATATACCCACACGTTTAGGTAAAGTTAATTTGAAAATATACAATGAGAACAAAGAAGAAGTCGGTATTGAATCCATTCTAGACAATACAAATACTGTGTGTATTTTAGAAATACAGGGCATCAAATGTTCAGCACGTAGTTTTCAGATAGAGATGGAAATAAAACAAATGATGACGCTTAAGCCAGTGAATTTATTTGAAAATTGTTTAATTAATAAGACCCCCAAGACAATTGTTCATCACATTGAAAAGGAAGTCGCCCCTGATAATTTAGAAATACTTGCTACGGAGCAAGAACAAGATATTGATGTTTCCGAACCTGATACTTTAGAAGAAAATAAAGAAGATGACGAAGAAGACGAAGAAGACGAAGAAGAAGAGGCAATATCTTTAGAAGTAATTGATCCAATTCAACCATTGGAATTCGAAAATGAACCAGAAAATGATGATTCCAAGAAAAACGATTTAGATGAATTCGAATTCAATGTTGATTTAGACAGTTTGCCGGTCGATGATGCTTTTTCATTGAAACCTCATAATGATATTTATTATGAAAGATATCGTAAAGCGCAACAAGTCGCCCGAATTGCGAAAAATCACGCATTACAGGCATATTTAGAAGCAAAAGAGATAAAAAACAAATATCAGTTGGATGATATTGAAAGTGATGATGATGATGATTTTTTCAATGTGAATACCGAACCGGAATTGGATGAATCCGTGGCATAATATTTAGTAAAATGTATGAAATATGTTTTTTTAACAATAAGCATATTCCATGTTCTGATAAAAATTTTATCCACCGTTTATATAAACGGAAAATGTTGAAAAGCGTGTCTAATTACTTTAAGTCCGATATGGGTAAATGGATCTTTGTTGCGATTGTTGTAGCAATCGTAGCATACTCACTTATGAATTATTCAAGTAGCAAAGGATTAGTGCTTGATAATATGTCTAATTATGGTTCTACCACACAGCCATTAATCGATACAAAAATGAATGATGGTGTTCAGTGTGCTAAACCTGCTAGTTACGACCAACCCGAGCCCTCTCTTACCGCCAGTGGTGGTAATAGCGATTTCCAAGCTGCCGAGACCGCAAGCCCCGAGGATTTGCTTCCCACTGATAGAAACAGTGAGTTCGCCAGTTTGAACCCCGTCAACAGTGGTAATGTCGACCTCCCTGATATGCTTCAAGCCGGTAGTTTGATTGGTGTTGATACCATCGGTCAAACACTTAAGAACCCTAATATGCAGTTGCGTTCTGACCCCGTCATCAAGAAGGAGCAAGTCGGTCCCTGGAACTACAGTTCGTTCGAGCCTGATCTAGCCCGTGTTCCCCTTGAACTAGGATGCGAGAGCAAGTAAGCATTTTTTGTTTATAGTTTAGATTAATATTCTCATTTATTTAAGAATATTAGTTATATTTAGATATTATATAACATGAATTCATTGGATTTTTATATTTACACGGTGATATTTGGTATTATTGGATTATGTGCATATACCTATTTTACATCTGATGATTTTCAATTAAAATGTATAGTATCAACTGTAGATGGTAATAAATATTGTGTAAGAGAACGAACTCGATTACAAGAGGCGGCTGATATGTTGGCCAAGGTTAATGGGAAGTGTAAGGCTTTAGTCGAATATATGGACCAAAAACACGGAGATAAGGAAAATGTTAAACGTTTAGTGAAAGGATACAATCCAAAACGTATTTCGGAAACATTACCTACAAGTGAATATACTGCGTATAGTGAGAATAAGGGTGAGAAATTGGCCTTTTGTTTAAATAAAACACGCAAGGGTGAGACCAATATGATTGATGAACATACGTTGATGTTTGTAGCCATTCACGAATTATCTCATATTGCTACCAAATCGATTGGTCATAAAACTGAATTTTGGGATAATTTCAAATTTTTATTGGAAAATGCGAAAGAATCCGGTATTCATACTCCAAAAGATTATAAGAATAAACCTGTTGAATATTGCGGTATGGATATTAAAGACAATCCATATTATGATAATTAATATATTTCCTTACCAAAGGTGTAAAATGATGAATATTTATCCTCACTATTTGAAAAATCCGTATCATTACTTTTTACTACGACATTTTGACGTTCTCTTTGAATGAACGAATAAAATAATCTAGACAGTTTGAATGTTCGACAACCATATACCGGTAAGGAAATTGTAATAACGCTACCCGAAGGTAAGGGGGTAAATAATTTTAAACAATGGTATAAAATATAATAGTGTAAAAAACCTCATTCCATTATATATAATATATAATAAATGGAAGAAGAATCAACCATTCGAGTAAAGGATATTCCAACAACTGATGATAATATACCACAACATAATATTTATAAGATACATATTTTAAATGACGACGGAAATGTAGGATTTGTCTACGTTTTTTGTGCCGGGATATACGCATCTAAAAATATGAATGAACTCTTTAGCGAAATTGAAATTGCTCATTATAAACGCAATGATGTTGAAATCGTCTTTTCTGAAAAGTTAATTCACCCAGATGATACAATTCGAGATATAAAACATAAAATTGTGAATGAAATTGTAGAACATCAAAAAAAGTCAAAAACCAAGGCATTTTCACTTTCAGTAGAAGAGGTGTATATATTTGGTTTAGCAGAAAAAGATTTAGACATGGTCAAACTCTACCAAGAAATTACAGAGAATGATACAAAACGTCTTACAAAAGAGAAATTCTATCAATATGCGACGAATATCTCGACTAACCCATATATCTTGGACAAAAGTGGGGGAATGGAAAAGGGAGGATTACATAACGACATTTTCACATATGAACAATGGTCTGGATTATCGAAATCTGGATTGAGAACCGTGTATATTCCTATTGGGATGGAATTTGAAACCGCCTATGATTTTATGT
>Ga0209664_1000806_pt1 | contig 17811 bp, 18 predicted proteins | sample SaaInlV_150m_DNA_FD_184668 | JGI IMG/M metagenome (GOLD analysis project Ga0209664, IMG submission 184668) | Marine microbial communities from expanding oxygen minimum zones in the Saanich Inlet - Saanich Inlet SI073_LV_135m_DNA (SPAdes) (version 2) | ecosystem: Environmental > Aquatic > Marine... | reverse complement strand
TTGAGCATGGTGACTGGGGCAGAAGCAGAGCTGTCAATTTAGATTATGCTTTTGAGTCAGAAACTGAAAACCATCATATTCGTTCTTATTGTTATCCAAATCCGATCCGAGATAATTCTGGGACAATTCGGGTTGAAACAATCGGTGCTGAAGATCTGGAAGTGAACTTGTATGATCTTGCCGGTTATTTCATCAAATCTTTCTCAGAAGATTTTTATCAATCTGGTAAGCAAATAACAGAATGGGTTTGGGATGTTTCGGATATTGAATCAGGTGTTTATTTCGCTCATGTGGCTGTGAGAGCTGACAATGAGAAAGAAACCAGTATAATAAAGATTGCTGTGATTCATTGATGAAAAAGATCATTTTTCTATTTTGGGTTTCTATAGGATATTCCCAAGTGGAGTATAACCATCCTGAATTAAACTGGCACACGTTTGAAACTGAACATTTTCAAATTCATTTTCATGATGAAACTGAAATGACAGCCAGAGAAGCGGCAACTGTTGCTGAAGTTATTTATCCTAAAGTAACGAACTTTTATAATTTCAGTCCAAAAGAGAAAACGCATTTAATCCTAAAAGACCCGGATGATTATTCAAATGGCGCTGCATATTATTATGATAATAAAATTATGATTTGGGCATCGCCACTCGATTTCGAATTACGAGGGAGCCATCGTTGGTTACAAAATGTTATTACGCATGAGTTTGTCCATATTGTTTCTTTGCAAAAAGCCATGAAAGCAGGAACTAAAATCCCTGGCGCTTATATCCAATTCATGAATTACGAAAAGGAAAAACGTCCTGATGTACTTTATGGATACCCGAATGCCCTAATTAGTTATCCTATCCCTGGAGCGATTGTCCCACCTTGGTTGGCGGAGGGGATTGCTCAGTATATGTACGATAATGCTGATTGGGACCATTGGGACTCTCATCGTGATATGATTCTTCGAGACAGAACAATTCATGACAATCTTTTGACATTTACAGAAATGAATACCTTCGGAAAAAAGGGGATTGGGAACGAATCGACCTATAATTCTGGTTTTGCACTTTCCACTTATATAGCCAATGAATATGGTTCAGAAAGTTTAAAATTGATTATGACGGAATTATCATCCCCTTTTCAATTTTCTATTGATAAAGCAATCGAAAATGTTGTAGGAATAAGTGGTGAAGAAGTCTATCAAGATTTTAAAAGATCTTTGGATGCGAAATATACACTTTTGGTTTCTCCCATAGAAATTAATCCAGTAGAAGGGAAGCAAATCCAAAAAAATGGAACCACAAATATATATCCGAAATGGCATCCCAAAAAAAATGGATTTGTTTATTTGTCAAATCAAGAAAATGATTATTTTAGTCAAACCGATTTATTTTATTATGATTTTGACACGGATGAAAATATAAAACTAATGGGTGGTGTTCATTCTGCACCGTCTTGGCATCCCGATGGTGAACTTATTTATTATAGTAAAAAGCCAAAATTCCCCAATAAACATGGTTCAAAATTTTATGATATTTATTCATTAGAAATTGAAACGGGAACAGAGAAAAAGCTTACAGTTGAATCACGGGGATTTAATCCCGTATTCATAGAATTAGATAGCACTATAGCTTTTTTGTCGACCTACGATGGTGGCCAAAATATTAATATATTGGATTTGAAAACAGGGTTAATAAAGAAGATAACAAATTTTGAAGATCGTCCTATTTTAAGTCATCTTACTTATTCAAAATTGGATCATTCATTATGGTTTGATATTACAAAACATCATTATCGTGATATTGGAAAAATAGATCTAAACCTGAACGAAATTACGATTCAATACAATCAACCGCTGTATGATGAAAGAAATATGTCAGTTTCTTCCATTGGAATAAAAGTCTATTCACAGGATAAAAGTGGTATTTATAATTTGATGATAGAAAATCCTATTGACTCAACGTTTGGCTATATTACAAATTTATCGGGTGGAGCCTTTATGCCAGACATTTCACAGGATGGTCGGATTTTATATTCAATGTATAAAAATGGGGCATACACAATTACGCTTTTAGATTCTATTCATCCAATCTTAGAAGATTTTGTTGGATATTCCCCCAATTATTTTGAAAATAACCGTGGCCTAAGTAATCCAATTATTGAATTAACTGAAACTGAAACAAAATCCTATAAAGATCAATTCCCTAATATGTTCATCATGCCGAAAGTCATGTTCGATTACGGAACTGTTAAACCGGGATTCTATTTTTATTCTAGTGAAATTATTCATCGTTTATCTCTATTTGGTGGTGGATCTGTAAATCAAATTAATGATGTAGATTTGTTTTTTATTTTTGATTTTAAAAGATTTTATCCGACGATATTTTTCGAAACATTTTTTTTAACTCGTAACACGACGGATAATTCTAAACACCAAGGTATTTACGATATTAAAGACAATATAAAATTCCGTTTAGTCCAATTTAGGTCTGGCTTAAAACTGCCACTATTTGGGAGTTTATTAGAAGTCTCTGGTACACGCCAGTGGTATCGTGCCTTCATCAATCAAAGTTTACATTCTGAAGGGATAGAAGCGGGTGTTGCTTATGATTATTTCAAAGGATGGTCTTTGAGTGGCAATTGGTCTTTAGATATGGTGAAAAGAAGATTAGATAAAACAATAAATCCTTCAAAAGGATTTAAAATTTGGACGTCAGTGGATTTGGAAAAAAATGAATTTATTGACAGTTTAAATTTGTCTGAAGCAGGTACATTAACAGCAGAATTTTTTGATAATAATTTAGGTCGTATTCAAGGTGGCGGATCCTATTACTATGAATTGCCATGGAAAAATAGATGGACAGTTTCTTTAACTACACAAGGCGGTTGGATCTCGAATAAAAGTTCGGACTCATTTTTTCATTTTTATTTAGGAGGATTACCTGGGTTGAGAGGGTATCCATTTTATTCAATTCAAGGGGCAAAAAGTGCCATGTTAGATTTGACATTTAGGGCACCACTTTTTTCAGAAAAACATTTGAAAGCAAAATGGATTATTTTTCAAAATAGTACAATTGGTGCAATTTTTCAAACTGGTGACGCTTGGTCAAATGATGATTTAGATTTAAAACGGTCTATTGGAATTCAATGGCGATTGAATGGGTATTCCTTTTATAATTTCCCTACTGCAATTGAGCTGGAATATCATCAGCCACTAGACAAATTCACGCGAGAGATAAATGGAAAAACAATACAATATGGAGATGATGGCAGAGCCTATGTTAAAGTTCTTTTTGATTTTTAATTTTTTTATTACTTTAGCAATACCATTAAATGCTCAGGATTCTACTTCTGTAGTAATAATGGATGAACCACAGATTCAGTATCCGGGTAAACCTCTTATTATGTCCTTGGTACTTCCTGGCGCTGGCCAATTATACAATAAGTCACCTTTATGGAAAACGGCTGCTTTTGTTGGAGTGGAAGTAGGAAGTATTTTATCTTGGCAATATTTTGCAAAAAAGGCAGAAAGACTTCAAGACGATTATGAGTCTTATGCTGATTTAAACTGGAATATTGCAAATTGGGTTGACAATTGGAAGAATCCACCCGGCAACACAATTGAAGGAATGGAATGGGATAATTTTAGTGCTTTGAAACATATTTCTGGAACCCATGATTTAACGCTTCATTTAACAGGAACACTGGCGGATGAATTTGGACAATTTGTTTCTTCAGACATTTTAGAAACCCATACAGATTGGGTTGACTCAGCAAGTGTTTCTGTTGTAAGAAATCTTCACTATTACGAAAATATTGGGAAATACGATCAATTTGTTGGCGGATGGGAAGATGTCAAGAGTGATTGGTTTTGGGATGAAAAAAAATTGGAAGATAGTACAGAATTAGTGATAAAAACTCCAATGAAAGTTGATTATCTTGACCAGCGATACGTTTCCAATCAAATGAAATCAATTGCAAAATATAGTATAACAACCTTGTTGTTTAACCATGTATTTAGTGGATTAGAAGCAGTCTTGACTAGCCAGAAAAAAGCGAGAAAACAACAAGATACAAATGAAGTTGAAACGGATTTAAGTCTCGTATATAATCCGATAAATCGAACTGGAATTGGCGGGATTTCCTTAACCATAAATTTTTAATAAAATGAATAAAATAATAAAACAATTTTGGATCGTATTTTTTGCGATATCACTTTCTTGCGCCGGCTCAAATGCCGGGGATGATATTACGTTGGAAGAAAAATTTGATATTGGAATGAAAAATTTGGAAAAAGAAAAATATCTCCAAGCTCAGTTGGATTTTAAGCAGGTTGTTATTCGAGGAACTGGGTCGGATTTAGGGGATGATGCTCAATATTATCTTGCCGAATCCTATTATAGAAATGAAGAGTATTTAGACGCTATCAGCGAATATGAAAAATTAACTAGAAGAATGGGATTTAGTGAATTTATTGAAGATGCACGTTTTAAAATTTGTGAAGCCTATCGGATAGAATCTCCAACTTATTTTCATGACCAACAGTATACCGAAAAAGCATTGGAACGGTATCAGGAATTTTTAGATGATTTTCCTCAATCTAAATATAGAGCGAACTCATTGGAATCAATCGAAACGATGCGAAACAAAATGGGTAAAAAGCTACATGAAGCGGGAATTCTTTACATGAAAATGGAAGAATATGAATCTGCGAAAATGACTTTCACACAAGTCATTGACAAGTATTACGATACGGAAATGGTTTTTATGGCTCGACAAGAATTGGTCAAGGCAATGGCCTACAATAGGGAAATAGATGAAGCAATTTCATTCTTGAATGAAAATAAACAAATACTCCAAGAACATGATTTATTTGAGGATGCAAAAGGCGCTATTCATGAAATCCAAAATGTGATATTAAAGGAACAAAAGTGAAAATTTGTTTATTTGGTGGCACGTTTGATCCTCCCCATATCGGTCACTTGCTAATTGCTCAAACAGTTTTTGAAGCAGAAAATTTTGATAAAATTGTATTTGTTCCAGCATATCAACCGCCACATAAAACCGAAATTACACCTGTCAAGAACCGCCTTGAAATGCTGCAAATTGCTGTGGACAGTAATCCTAATTTCGAAATTTCTGATGTTGAAATAAAAAGAGGGGGAGTTTCTTATACAATAGATACTGTTCAGTTTATTAAAAGTCAACTTGCTGAAAGTGATGGTGAAATCTCCTACTTAATTGGCAGTGATAGTTTACTTGATTTTCAAAATTGGAAGGATGCTAAAAGTATTTTGAATTCGTGTCAAGTGATTGTGGCAATTCGGCCAGGGTTTAGGCCAAGTGATATTCCTTCCTGGATATTACATCGAATCCAATTTGCAAATATTCCAAGATTTGAAATTTCATCAAGCAACATTCGTCATCGCTGGATAAAAAATAAAACAATACGTTATATGGTAACGCTTCCAGTCTGGGAATATATTAATAAGAATAATTTATATTCTTAAGCCCAAAAAATGACCTTAAGAAGCGAAATCGAAATACCAGCGGACTAAGTTAATCCCCACTAAAAGCATTCCTTCTTTCCGAGTAATACGCCAATTCGTTCGGATCATTAACATAGTTAAACCAACCATGAGAACGAGAAGAAACATACTGTTGTAAATATCTTCCCCGATTAGTGTTGGGTTAATGATACCTGCCAATCCTAATACGCCTAGCAGATTAAATAAATCACTACCGATTAAATTTCCTACAGCGATTCCATGTCTACCCTTTAATGCGGCTGAAATGGAGGTAGCAAATTCAGGTGCAGATGTTCCTGCCGCCACAATCGTAACAGCAATCACCCAGTCTGAAACTCCCATATAATGGGCAACACTAGACGCATGCTTTACCATAAGATGTCCACCAAGCACAATTAGAATTAGCCCAGCAAAAAAATACAGATATGATTCCCAATTTGCGTTATGTGGATGTACTTCTTCAGGTGGGTCTTTTTTTACAAAAAGAAATGTGATATATCCAACCAATAATAAAAAAAGAAGTGCGCCTTCAAATTTGGTAAAGGAATCATTGGGCGTCCAGCCATCAAAGCCAAAAAATAGAAAAAATATTAAGGCTGTAGTTATAAGTAAGAATAATCCGTCACGATTAAATAATTTTTCGGATGTAACAATGGGGCGAATAATTGCTGTTCCACCTAAAATAAAACCAAGGTTAAATATATTGGAACCAACTACATTACCAATTGATATATCTGATTGTCCAGATATTGCAGCGCTAATGGTAACGGCAAATTCTGGTGCGGATGTTCCAAATGCTACCACGGTTAATCCAATGATAAGATCAGACACATGTAACTTATGGGCAATCTCGGCCGCTGAGTCAACAAGCCAGTCCGCGCCTTTCCAAAGCATAATAATGGAAATGACAACGATGACGCAATCAAGGATGATATAGGTATTCACTGTTTCTTTTGAAGGGTAATTTTAAGTGCGAAAGATACAAAAAAACGACGCGTTGAATAATTGAAATTCATTATTTTTACAAACAATTCGATTTTCTTTAGACTCTTACAAGAAAAGTCATTAATTGCACCGCTATTATTCCTATCTTCAGACTCTTAAATTGTACCAGATTTTTCTATGATTGAATTCCGAAATGTAACTTTTACCCATAAAAAGGGGTATGGTCTCAATAACTTGAACCTATCCATAGATGAGGGAGAATTCTCTTTTCTTATAGGACCAACCGGTTCAGGCAAAACCACATTGATGCGGTTAATCTATTTTGATTTGTTTCCTGATACAGGAATTGTAAAAGTAAATGGATACTCGTCTAATAAATTAAAACAAAGACAAATCCCAAAAATACGTAAATCTATCGGGATGGTATTTCAGAATTATGTTCTTTTACCGGATCGGAATTTATTTGATAATGTAGCGTTACCCTTACATGTCCTTGGATTCCCCGGGCGCGATATTCCTGATAGAGTAGATGAAGCTTTGGATTTGGTTGGATTAGTTGGAAAAGAAGACCATCTTCCAAGTGAACTATCTGGTGGAGAACAACAGCGTGCTTGCCTTGCTCGTGGAATTATAAAAGAACCTGACATATTATTAGCAGACGAACCCACAGGGAATTTAGACCCCATCGCATCTTTTGAATTGGTAAGACTTCTTGAAACTATTCATGAAACCGGAACGACGATTCTGATGGCTTCGCATAATTATAATCTAATTAAAGGACGCGGACGACCTATTATAGAACTCAAAGATGGAAAGTTACGAGGTCGTTAATGGATAAGATTCTTTATTTAATTTCTGAAGGATTAAAAAACATATGGCGTCATAAAATGACGGCATTCACAGCAGTATTTTCCTTATTTATTGCATTATTCATTGTTGGACTTTTGGCAACGGCTGGAGACAATACACATAAAGTACTCCAATATCTTAGATCGAAATATAAAATTGAAGTTTTCTTTAAACAGGATGTTACAAATGAAGAAGCTGTTGGATTAATTCATAAAATCAAAAAACTGAAAGGAGTTCGCACCGCGACTATTATCGAAAAAGAAGATGCAGTTCGAATTTTTAAAGATCAATTTGGTGAAGATATAACAGATATACTTGGTTATAACCCCTTACCTGTAAGTGCTGTAGTTAATCTCTCTAGAACAAGTCGTGAATTAATTAAAGTTGAGCCAATCATTAAGAGAATTAAGTCCATCGGTCGAGTCGAAGAAGTAAGATATCAAGGTAATCTTATAAAAAAAATTGAGAGAAATTATAAACGGGCTGTTGATCGTTTTCCTTATTTGGCTGGTGCAATTGTACTTATTGCTATTTTAATCATTTATAATACGGTCAAAATGTCTGTCTATTCTCGACGTGAATTAATTGGGTCTCTCCAGCTTATTGGGGCATCGAGATTATTCGTTAAAACTCCGTTTATTATAGAGGGTTTATTTATTGGATTATTTTCAGCAGTTCTGGTTTTTCCCGCTCTTTTTGGTACTATTCAAGGCGTGAATTATTTATTAAATAATTTTACAACTTGGAGGATTGCCTTATCTTTTAACCCAGTTGTATGGTTGTGGCTGTGTTTGATTGTAATCAGTATTACTTTAATTGGAAGCTACCGAGCTGTATCCAGTTTCCTAAAATAACATCTATTTTCTATCATTGTTCAGACTGATTTTAACCTCTTAAATTCAGGGCTGAGAAATTTATAAATAATTTAATATTCAGGGTAAATAGTGTCTGAAACACTTAATAAAGAACCACAAAAAAAAGTGAAGCCAAAGGCTTCTAAAAAACAAGTTTCCAAACAAACAATACTGGATAAAGAAACGATAACATCATTGGAAACTCAACTCGAAGTATTCAAGGATAAGCACCTAAGATTGAAAGCTGAGTTTGATAATTTTAGACGAAGGAAAGTTGATGAAATATCTTCATTGTTACAATATGATGGTGAAAATGTTATTAAAGGATTTATTCCTATTCTAGATGACTTAGGTCGCATGATTGAATCATCCAACACTGAGGACAAAGTTCTAAAAGATGGAATGAATATGGTTGAATCTAAAATCAACAAATTTCTCGAATCGTTGGATGTAAAACCGTTTGGTGAAGTTGGAGATGAGATGAATCCAAAAATCCACGATGCCATGATGACTCAAACAGATGAATCAAAGGATGATCAGGTTATTCTAAGCGTGTTTGAAAATGGATTTACTTATCGTGAAAAAGTTATTCGTCATGCAAAAGTTGTTGTAAATAAAAGATGAAAGATCTTTACGAAGTAATTGGTGTCACAAATAGTGCATCACAAGATGAAATAAAAAAATCTTATCGGCAATTAGCCCTGAAATTCCATCCGGACAGAAATCCCGATAATCCGGATGCTGAGAAAAATTTCAAGGAAGCGGCAGAAGCCTATGCCGTTTTAAGTGATACTCAAAAACGAGCTCGTTATGATCAATATGGACACGCAGGAGTTGGCATGGGTGATTCAGGTGGTCAAGGTGGTTTTAGTGGCGGTGGGGTTCATATGAGTATGGATGATATTTTTTCTCAATTTGGAGATATTTTTGGTGGGAGTCCCTTCGAAAGTTTCTTTGGCGGTGGTGGTGGCCGAGGTCGATCTCGTGGTCGAGGAAGTGATATTCGTATTAAATTAAAATTAACGTTTGAAGATATTGCCCAAGGAATTGAGAAAAAAATAAAAATAAAACGATCTGTCGTTGCACCAGGCGCTGAATTTAAAACTTGTCCAACATGCCAGGGGCAAGGTCAAGTCTCTACAGTTCAAAATACAATTTTAGGTCACATGAGATCTACATCTGTTTGTCCACATTGCGAAGGATCTGGGAAACGGATTGGTAATCGTCCTTTAGGTGCTGGACCTGATGGCATGATAAAAAAAGAAGAAACGATTAAGGTGAATGTCCCTGCTGGAGTTGAAGAAGGGAATTACATGACATTGAATGGACAAGGCAATGAAGATGTGATGGGAAACTCTGGAGATCTTATTGTTGTCTTTGTAGAAGCTGAACATGAATATTTCATTAGAGATAGCGAAAATGTTTTATTGGAAGTAACCATTTCATATCCAACTGCTGTCTTAGGTGGGAAAATTGATATTCCAACTGTGGACGGAAAAGCAGGATTAAAAATTCCGTCGGGAATACAATCTGGGCAAGTTTTACGATTGAAAGGAAAAGGCTTCCCGAGATTAAGAAGCAGATCCAATGGTGATCAATTGGTCAAAATACAAATTGAAACGCCGACAAAACTATCCAGAAGCACAAAAAAAATTATAGAAGATTTGAATAAAAATTTAGAGCCTATTCATACGCCTTATTCAAAAATAGATCTTTAATGACTCTTTTTACCGTACAAGAAAAGCGAGTCATCCTTTTCTTAATAGGTTCTTTGGTTTTAGGGTATGGAATAAAACTCTATAATCAATCTCATTATTATGACGGTTTTACTGCACTTACAAAAAAAGAGAAAGAATCCTTTAAACAAACTGCTGAGTTAGCGTATAGCTCAATGGGTAAATCTTCAGAGAAAGAGACAAAAGTCTTAAAAAGTGGTAGCTCAGAAAAGGATTATACACCTGAGACAGAAATTATTAATATTAATACTGCTCAAAAGCAGGATTTGATCAAACTTCCGAAGATCGGAGAAGTAACTGCAGAACGAATCATTAGGTTTCGTGATGATTATGGTCCTTTCAAAACGTTTGATGATCTAATGAAGGTTAAAGGTATCGGACCTAAAACCTTGGCGAAATTGAAATCACAAATCACCTTATAAATGGTCTAAAATGGAATTATCGAAGCAAAATAAAACTGATCTGTTAGAAATCGCAATCATGGTTGCATTATTTTTTCTTATTGTTGTTATTTATGTTCCTGTTGCTATATGGGAAGAAGAAAATGACTATACTAAAGAAAGTCGGTATCGAATGAAAAATTTATATGATGTTGAATCTTTTTATTCAACATTGACAGGAGAATACAATCCAGATTTTTTAGAAGCAATGACGTTGGTTAATTCTACAAGAGATTCTGCTTTAGCGGATTCGTTATTTATTGGTGAACAAACCATCACAATTAATGGTAAAGAATTTTCGGTGGATGTTGCCACATCGTTTGGTTTTGAATTTGACACAACGTTTGGATTTAAGAGTTTTCGCCGTGACACCGTTCTAGATACTACACTTCAAATTGCAGTTTATTCTGAAGATCTTGGTCGGAATGATACTTCATTCATTCGAAAGAAAGATTTGGAAAGTTATGAGTCGGATGAAAATTTTATTGGTATTGTGAAAGTCGAACCTTTAAAACGCGTTGAAGCCATTGAATATTATAAAACCTATTTACCGGACTCTTCAATTTATTATTGCCCTTTAACTAATGAACCCTATCAAATGGCAATTACAGAAGATGGTAGTGGATTAAAAGTCTCAAGCCCAATTATAGAGACTATCATTGAACCTCGTTATTTATTATTTTCATTCAAGGCTAATAGTCATGGAATTATCAGAAACGGCCAAAAAAGCTGGAATTAAGCTAACAGTCATTCATGGTTGGTTTAGTAATATCTGACACTTTTCTTCTCTGTGGTGTCTGGGACGAAAATAATGTTTCGTGTATTCTAAAAAATTTAGTTCGCGTTCCACTGACTGAAAGAATATCAACACTATTATTTGACGAAGCTGAACTGAATTCTGTTTTGGCTTCAGCACTTCATAAAGCGAAAGAATCATTCCCATTTGAAAGACAAAATGTTGTGGTTGGCCTACCGGATGAATTCGTTTCCCATTCCAACCTTGATTATGAAAATGACCTTTCTCGTGAAGATTATATAGATTATATAAATTGGTTAGAAACTAAAAAAGAACAACCCGATTCCCGTTCTGTATCATTGTTTGGACAAATATATTTACCGGACGAATCGAATATTCATGTTTCAAGAATATCGAATGCATTTATTCGAACTATAAAATTATCAATAGCCGAAATGGGTGGCGTTCCATTTTGGATGGGTGCGGTAAGCTCACTCTATTTGGATGGAAGTGGAATGTCCGAAGCGGCTATGATTCAGAGAGATGGCAATAAGTATCATTTTATGAAAGTTCAAAATAACCGGTTTGATATGGGAACTATTGCTTTTTCTGGTGGTGGAACGAAAGTTATTTCCACGACTGATTTGAATGAGAATATTACTTTAGCAGCCTTAGGATTGGAAAAATCTGATTTAGATGATATTCCTGTATTTTGTCCCCAAAAATTAGGGAGACAGGCCACACAAGCATGGGAATCATCTGATTTAAGAATTAGCGTTCCTTTTGATGGTGTTGATACTGGTGATCAATCTGTAGATGGCATACCAGAATATGAAGCTAATATACTTACACAATTAATTACAAATTGTTCAATTCCATATTCAACAAACTTTTTTGATGAACCAGGAATAACGGATTTCTTTTTTACAAAAGTGATTCCAGTAGAAAACGGATCTGAAATCATAGAAGAAGCTCAACCAGAAATAGAAATATCTAAAAAAGAAGATGGGAATCAATCTGCATCAAAGGAGATGGTTCTTGCCCTTTTATTAATTGTCGGATTATTTATTGGATTCAATTATTTAAAAATTCAAGAGCAATATAATAATAATTTTTTTGGAATTAGTGACACATTTTTCATTGAAAGAACTCCCGTTTCACATCCAAGTAAACCACGAGAAAGATTTTTAAATGACCAACATTCAAAATTATTAAAACAATCTAAATTAATTTCTTCGGTCTTATTAAAATTGCTAACTCAAACAGATCTAAATAGATATAATTCTCTTACCATTACAAAATCTTTTGTGAGTCTTGAATATTTGAGTGGTGTAAATCCAAATGTTGAAAATATTCTTGGCGTTGATCCTACTTCATTTTCTGTCGAAGCAATGGGCCAGGATAGTACAGTATTCTTATGGTATTATAGTTTTGATTTACCTGAGATATCAAGTGATCGAGTTAGTGGGGAATTATCTAAAATGGATTTGATGGTTCAATTAGATACTTTATTAGCGGATTATTCTTTAAAATATTTTGAACAAATATTTACACAAAATCAAATTTATGGTCCAATGTTAATTTGGGTAAAAAATAAAGCAGATATTCTTCAAGCTAGCGCAATAATATCCAATGTTGGGGATGATATTCTCGTAAGAAAATTTATTTTATTTAATGAAGCGGATCGTCCAAAACCACGAGCTGGTTTTTATGTTTCAATTTTAGAAGATTAAATGAATATACTCGCAGGTCGTTTTAAAGGGTTCCCAATTAAGACCACTTCCAAAATGCCATATCGCCCCACAAAGTCTAGGGTTCGTAAAAGCTTATTTGATAAAATGATTCTGTTTAATTATGACACTGTGTTGGATCTTTTTTCGGGATCAGGAATCATGGGTTTTGAAGCTGCTAGCCGTGGAGCATCAAAAATTACTTTTGTCGAAAAGCATAGTAAAAGTTTAAATTTTATTAGAGATAATTCTACAAAATTTAATGGTATCGATTTCAATTTTATTAAAACTGATGTATTTACCTATTTGAAAAATTCAATTAATTTTGATCTTATTTTTGCTGACCCACCTTATGGTAGGTTTGATCTTGAACCCTTAACCATTAGCATTCTTGAACATTTAAATAGAAACGGGAAATTCATTTTAGAATGCGAAAAAAATCAACAATCTTTTTTAGATGCAGACGTTAGTGATTATGGTGATACACGAATTTTAACATGGACAAATTCATGAGAAAAATAATATATCCAGGAACATTTGACCCGATTCATAATGGACACATTGATATTGCGACTCGCGCCGCAAAACTATTTGATTCACTCGAATTTGTGGTTGCTGTAAACGCTGAAAAAAATCCATTATTTACGGTTGAAGAAAGGCTGGAATTAATTACAAAATCTACACTACATATTCCAAATATAAAGATAAGTCAGTTTACTGGTCTCGTCGTTGATCATGCTAAGAATTCTGATTCAATAGCACTCATTCGCGGGTTACGGCACGTTAGCGATTTTGAATTCGAATTTCAAATGGCTATGATGAACTTTCATTTGAATCCTGAAATTGCTTCATTGTTTATGATGCCAGATGAAAAATTTATTCATTTAAATTCCACTGTAGTAAAAGATGTTGTGAAAAATGGTGGTGATGTTTCAGTCTTTGTACCTTTATGTGTAAATGATGCATTATTGTCTAAATATTCGAGCTGAAATATTTTAGATTCTGGGTCTGAATTTTAATATTAATTATCCTTTTTAATGCCCACCTACGATTACATTTGTTCCTTGTGCGGAGATAGGTTTGAACATTTTCAATCTATGACGTCGGATGTCCTTCTTAAGAAGCCGAACTGTGGTGATGGAAGTTGCAATGTTAAACGAATAGTTAGCGGCGGGACAGGGCTTATTTTTAAAGGAACTGGGTTTTATTTGACGGATTATAAAAATAAAAACAAACCGGATAATTCTAAAACCGAAAAGAAATCATCAACTGAAAAAGCGCCAAAAAAAAAGTAAGGGAAAACGCTAAATGAACGATACAAAATTAATGAAAATGGAAGATGGAAAACTGATTGTCCCACCGCATACTATTGTCCCTTTTATTGAAGGTGATGGGATAGGACCTGATATTTGGAATGCGTCTGTTCGTGTTTTTGATAATGCTATTGAAAAAGCTTACAATGGGGCGAGGAAAATAGAATGGTTAGAAGTTCTCGCTGGAGAAAAAGCTTACAACGCAACCAAGGAATGGCTTCCACAGGATACATTAGATACAATTAAGAAACATTTTGTTGCGATTAAAGGTCCTCTTACTACTCCAATTGGTGGTGGAATTCGTTCTTTGAATGTCGCTCTTCGTCAAAAATTAGACTTATATTCTTGTGTTCGCCCCGTTCGATGGTTTGAAGGTGTCCCATCCCCGGTGAAAGAACCTGGTTTAGTCGATATGGTAATTTTCCGCGAAAATACAGAAGATATTTATGCTGGAATTGAATGGATGCATGGTACACCAGAATTGGAAAAAGTAAAATCGTTTTTAACGAATGAAATGGGCGTGAGCAATATTCGTTTTCCTGATACGTGTAGTTTGGGTGTGAAGCCTGTTTCATTAGAGGGAACAGAAAGACTAGTACGCTCCGCAATTGATTTTGCACTAAGAAATGATCGAGAGTCAGTTACATTAGTCCATAAAGGTAATATTATGAAATATACCGAAGGTGCTTTTCGTGATTGGGGCTATGATGTTGCTAAAAAATATTATAATTCGACAGATTTGGATGGTGGTCCTTGGCAAACTATTAAAAAGAATGGCAAAGAATTAATTATAAAAGATGTGATTGCAGATGCTTTTCTTCAACAAATCCTTCTTCGTCCAGCTGAATATGATGTGATAGCCACTCTAAATTTAAATGGTGATTATATTTCAGATGCGCTTGCCGCTATTGTGGGCGGTATTGGAATTGCCCCAGGTGCAAATATAAATTATATTACAGGGCATGCTATTTTTGAAGCAACACATGGAACAGCACCAAAATATGCAGGGAAGGATCAAGTTAATCCAAGTTCTGTAATTTTATCTGGTGTGATGATGCTGGAATATATGGGTTGGCAAGAAGCTGCAGATTTGATTGTAAATGGTATTGAAGGTGCCATCGGAAATAAACGTGTCACTTATGATTTCCATAGACTCATGGAAGGAGCGACAAAGTTAAAATGCTCCGAATTTGGTGACGAAATTGTTACCAATATGTCATGACCTTTTTTTAATTATAAATTTATTTTTAGTATAGAGACGGAATTAATCCGACCAAAGAATTATGTTTATCGATTTTACAGAAGTGGAACTAATCGCCGGTGATGGTGGAAAAGGATCCGTAAGTTTCCGACGAGAAAAATATATCCCTAAAGGCGGCCCAGATGGTGGCGATGGGGGGCGGGGTGGTCATATCGTTTTTAAATCTGACTCAAATTTGCAAACCCTTCAAGATATAAGATATCGCAGAAAATACAAAGCCGAAAAAGGTAGTGGAGGTGGTGGCGCCAGGAAAACGGGTAGAAATGGGAAGGATGTTACTGTACTCGTTCCCGTAGGTACTTTATTGAAACGGAAAGGAGATCCAACAATCCTAGCTGATTTGGTTGAAAACGGCCAAACTGTTGTCATTTGTTCTGGTGGTAAAGGCGGCCGCGGAAATATTCGATTTAAAACGTCTACTAACCAAGCGCCTCGCACGTCGCAGCCAGGGTTGCCTGGAGAATCTGGGGATTTTGAAATAGAACTAAAAGTCTTGGCAGATGTCGGTTTAGTAGGAATGCCAAATGCGGGGAAATCGACCTTATTAGCGAGGATTTCAGCGGCGCGGCCAAAGATAGCTGATTATCCTTTTACGACGTTAAATCCCAATTTAGGCATCGTTAAATATGGTGACTATAGTTCCTTTGTGATGGCTGATATCCCAGGGTTAATAGAAGGAGCAAGTTCGGGTAAAGGCCTTGGTCATCAATTTCTAAAACACATTGAACGAAATAAAGTCCTTCTTTATTTAATTGATGGTACCGATGAAACTCCTTTCCAAACATTTAAAACACTGGAAAATGAAGTTTTAAATTTCAATGCTGATCTAGCAATAAAACCAACCTTAATTTGTCAAACAAAATCTGATATTGTTCAAGATTTATCAGAAGAATGGAACTTGTTTGACTCAGAAGTCCTCGTGATATCGTCCGTTACTGGGGATGGAATTAATGCACTTATTTCTAAATTATCAAAAGCAATCAAATAGTGTGAATTTAGTTAATCTTATTAATTTACTTAATGTGCCCAAAATTGGGCAACAACGGGTTCGTTTATTAATGTCCCAATTAGGCGAAAATGCGAATCCATTTGAATTGTCAATTAAGGAAATCTGTTCTGTAAAAGGACTTGATAAACAATCGGCTGAATCTATCATCCGATATTCTGATTTTGAATATGGAATCAAAGAATATGAATCTTCCTTGAAAAAGGGAATAAATCTTGTATCATTTTGGGATGACAATTTCCCAATGTTATTGAAAAAAATCTATAATCCGCCCCTGATATTATATTGTAAAGGGCAACCATTAATTCACCGAGAAGATGCAGTTGCAATTGTTGGCACACGGCTATTTACGCCTTATGGAAAAATAGTTACACAAAAATTGGCATTAGAATTAAATCAATCTAATATATCAATTGTGAGCGGTCTTGCCAGAGGCATTGATACAATTGCTCATCGAGAAACAGTTAATTTTGGTGGAAGAACAATTGCCGTTTTAGGGTCTGGTCTTGATGTGATTTATCCAAATGATAATATAAAATTAGCAAATGATATTTGTGAGAAAGGCACACTGATTAGTGAATTTCCTTTAGGAACAAAACCAAATCGTGGGAATTTCCCTATGCGAAACCGAATTATTTCAGGTTTATGCCATGCCACCGTTGTTATTGAAGCTGGCAATAGAAGTGGTGCAATTTTAACAGCACTGAATGCTGTGGACCAAAATCGTGATATTTTTGCTGTTCCCGGTCGTATTACAGATAAACAAAGTATTGGTTCAAATCGATTGATCCGAAATGGTGCAATTCCTTTATTTGATGGTGAACAAATTATACGTGAAATTAATCCACGTTTATTTAATCCTGTAAAAAGTGTACAAAAAGCCATTACTATTGAGCTTACAGACAAAGAAAGGGCGATTCTGGAAAATTTAGGACATGACCCAGTTCATATAGATGAATTAGCAAATTCGGTTGATATGAATATTACGTCACTCCTGCAAATTTTGTTAACGCTGGAAATGAAAAATGCCATTCAACAAATCGGTGGGAAGCAGTTTGTAAGGGCTTAATAGTTTGGTCAGCAATAATAAATAAGTAACTTTCGCGTCAAAAATTTTAGATAATTGGAGATGATCTCCCGAATCATTGGGACTCAAGGCGATCTCCAAACAAAGATTTTTTCCATGAATGGAGAGGTGGCCGAGTGGCTGAAGGCGCCCGCCTGCTAAGCGGGTATGCGGTTTATAGCCGTATCGAGAGTTCGAATCTCTCCCTCTCCGCACTTTAATAGACGATTAACCCTGCATAAGCGGGGTTTTTTGCTTATAGCCTGGATTAGTCTGATTAGTATAAAAAATGGCTGAATTGGGTTGAAACCACTGGTAATACACTTGCTATTAAGTTTCAACTAAAAAGAGTTATG
>Ga0209664_1000796_pt1 | contig 17904 bp, 19 predicted proteins | sample SaaInlV_150m_DNA_FD_184668 | JGI IMG/M metagenome (GOLD analysis project Ga0209664, IMG submission 184668) | Marine microbial communities from expanding oxygen minimum zones in the Saanich Inlet - Saanich Inlet SI073_LV_135m_DNA (SPAdes) (version 2) | ecosystem: Environmental > Aquatic > Marine... | reverse complement strand
AATTTCAGAATTTAAAAAATCTTTTTTATTTACAGGATAAGTTTTATCACTGAATATTGGTGTGGCATTTTCATTAAGCTTTATATTTTTAAATCTATTATTGGTAAATTTATTTATATTCCATTCATTTGCTAGATAATGTTTACCTTGAGTTTGAACTCCAGCTACCCACCTCCAACCAAGAGTGTTTGATGCAGGATCGCCATCGTAAAGATGCTTCATAAAAAATTCTGCTCCTAATTGCCATGGCAATTCTAATGTAAATATCCAAATACTAGCAAACCACATTCTAGTATGGTTATGGAGGTAGTTATTTTCTTTAAGTTCATTTACCCACTGATTAAAGCAGTTTATTTCTGTTTTTCCTTCAATAGCATCTAAATAATTTTGATTGTTTTTAAATTTAATTTTAATTTTATCTAATTCTATTAAATAGTCTGACCAAACATTCGGTCTTAGTTCAAGCCAACCTTTCCAATAAACACGCCATAAAACTTCTTGAATAAATTTTTCGTTTTTTGAAAACGAAAATTTTTTAAGAGATTTATCAATTACTTCTAATTCATTGATTACTCCATGAGTTATATAAGGTGACAAGCAAGAAATATTAGATCTGTTATCTGGTCCAAAATCAAAATTTCTTAATTTTGAATAATCAATTAGATTTTTTTCTACAAAACTATTTAATTTTTGAACAGCCGTAGCCCTTGAGGCTTCAAATATCATATTGGATTATTTTTCTTTACTAAAAGGCAACCATTTTTCAAACACTGATTTGGATGGTCCATCGTATGGAATAGAATATGAACTTGGATTAGGGCTAGTTAGAACTTCAATTCCTTTAGAAAATACAAAAATAAATACTATCACAAAAACAATTACCATTATTTTAAATGGATCAAAATTTTTTGTTTTAAAAACACTGTTGGATTTTTCTTCTGCTCTATGAAAATTTTTAAAAGTCATATAGACCGCAAATATTAAACCAATATGTGCCACATAAAGACCTGCCCAACCAAAAGCAAAAGTTGTGTAAGAAAAAATATATAAACTAAAAACTGTTGTCCAAATAAAACTCAAGACTAAAAGGATTTGTAATCTTACTGTTTTAGGAAGAGATCTAAGATCATTCTTGCTATCATCAAATAAGATGTTTGCAGCATCTATCATCCAGTTTTTTAGAGATTCCATAAAATCAGGTTATAATTTTAAAAGATTATTATAACAAAGGTCAAATTGTCCTAAATTTTAGTTTAAATTCGATTTAATAACGTTTTCTAATTGAATAGAGCTTTGAGCGCCAGAAATTAAATCTTCTCCTATCTCAAAAAAAGGAACTCCACTAATATTTTTCTCTTTAGCAATTAAAATTTTTGAAGTCACACTTTGAATATTTTTTTTATTAATAAATTCTTTAACAATATTTTCTGGGATATTATTTTCTTTAGCAATATTAATTAAGACATTAATATCTCCAATATCCAATCCATCAATAAAATATGACCGATATATTTTTTCTTTAATTTCATTTTGTAAATTAAATTGTTCACTTAAAATGATTAATAAATGAGAAAGAATAGTATTTGGAGTTTTTTTTATTTTATCTAAATTTAAATTAATTCCAGATTCATTTGCTTTTAATCTCATATTTTCATACATGGGTGCTGCATAATCTTTTCCACCAAATTTAATTTCTAAATATTTATCTCTAAGAATACCCTCGGTTGGCATATCTGGATTTAATTGAAATGGAATATGCTTAATATCAAACTTTACATTTGGAAACTTTTTTAAGGCAGTATTTAAATTTTTATGCCCAATAAAACACCATCCACAAATGGTGTCGGCAAAAACATTTATTTTTATCAATTTAGGAACGAAGTTTTTTCTTATGAAAATTAATAAATCTTTCAACATTAGATTTATTAAATGTTTTATTTTCTTCAAAAGAAACTTTTTTCATTGAATAAGCAGAGCTTTTAGTTTGCCTCGACTCTATAGTTATATTTCCTTTATAAAGTTTTAGTTTAACCAAACCATTCACTTTATTCTTCTTAAGATCTACAATTTTTTGAAGCTTAAATCTTTCTTTTGAATACCAATATCCGTTATAAATTAACTCAGCATACCTTGGCATTATTTGATCTTTCTTATGCATGGTTTCTTTATCAAGCGTAACAGACTCTATCGCTCTATGTGCGTGAATTAATAATGTGCCACCAGGAGTTTCGTATACTCCTCTAGATTTTATTCCAATAAATCTATTTTCTACTAAATCAACTCTTCCAATTCCATTTTTACCAGCAAGTTGATTGAGTTTTTCTAATAATTTTGCTGGAGAAAGTTTTTTTCCATTAATTCCAAACGGATCTCCATTTCTAAAATTGATAGTTACGAAACTTGGTTTATTAGGAGCTTTTTCAGGTGAAACTGATCTTTGAAAAATAAATTCTGGCGCTGAATTTTTCGGATTTTCCAAAACTTTACCCTCTGTTGATGTATGAAATAAATTATCATCAATAGAAAAAGGAGGAGCACCTTTTTTATCTTTTGGAATAGCTATCCCGTGTTTCTTTGCATAATTGATAAGATCTGTTCTTGATTTTAATTTCCAAATTCTCCAAGGAGCAATAATTTTTATATTGGGTCCAAAGTAATGATATCCCAATTCAAATCTAACTTGGTCATTTCCTTTACCAGTCGCTCCATGTGAAACTGCATAAGCTTTAAACTTTTTAGCAACACGGACTTGATCTTTTGCAATAAGTGGTCTTGCTATTGATGTGCCTAATAGGTAGACGCCTTCGTAAATGGCGTGACCTCTGATCATTGGATAAACATAATCTTTAACAAAAATATCTTTTAAATCTTTGATAATTATGTTTTTAACACCAAATTTTTTTGCATTAGTTATAATTTTCTTTCTATCAATTTCTTGACCAACATCTGCTGTGTAACAAATTACTTCAGCATCATAATTTTCTTGTAACCATTTTAAAATAATAGAGGTATCAAGACCTCCTGAATAGGCTAAAACGATTTTCTTTTTTGATTTCATTAAATTAACTGCAAGCTTTTTTTACAGTGTTATAAGCTTTGGTAAATCCTAATAGTGAATAGTGGTCAATTGTTTGAGAGCCTTTTTGATTGTAACCTGTAATCATAATTCTTGATCCTTTTTTCATTTTACTGATCATTCTAAATTCAACTTTAGTATCAGCAATCCAGGCAAAACCCTGTTCTTTAATGTCAAATTTAAATTTGTTTTTTCCTGAAGTAGCAGTCACTGAATTTTTATTATTAAACTCATATCCTCCAGTAACACTTACTTCATTAATTATTTTTTCAGCAGGTCTAAAGGCAACAAATAGTTTTGCGTCTCTTTTATTTGATTTTGGAGCTTGTAATATTGGTGATGATTGAGCAAAGCATACTTTTCCAGTAGCATCAGTTACAATCATTGCTTCCCAGTCTTTATATTTTCCAATTTTTTTTATTTCTTCTGCTGACAATTGACTAACGCAACTAATAAATAATATCGATACAACTGATAGAATTTTTTTAATTATGGACATGGGTTAGGATAAATTGTTTGAACATTATTAATTTCTTTAATGATATCATCAGATAGGTTGATGTTTACACTTTCTATGTTTGTTTTCAACTGCTCCATCGTAGTTGCCCCAATAATGACTGAAGTTACAAATGGTTGAATTTCTAAAAACTTTAAAGACATCTGAGCTAAATCAAGACTATGTTTGTTAGCAATTTCATAATAAGCATCAACAGCTTTTTCCGTATTAGGCTTTGCATATCTTGTCCAAAAATCAGGATCTCTTTCAATTCTAGAATTTTTAGGCATTTGATTATTTCTATACTTTCCTGATAAATATCCGCTAGCCAATGGTGAATATGCTAATAGACCAATCTCGTCTCTAATTGATATTTCGGCCAATCCCACCTCATAGGTTCTGTTTAATAAGCTGTAAGGATTTTGAATAGACATCATTCTTGGTAAATCTTTTTTTTTAGATAATTCTAAATATTTAGAAACACCCCATGGTGTTTCATTTGATAATCCGATTTCTCTTATTTTTCCAACATCAATGAATCTCTTAAGGTTACCAAGAACATCCTCAAACTTATTCCACTCACCATTTTCTTTATGCTCATATCCAAGACGTCCAAACATATTTGTATTTCTTTCTGGCCAGTGTAATTGATAAAGATCAATGTAATCTGTTTGCAGTCTCTTTAAGCTATCATTGATTGCTTGAGTCATTTTATCTATTCCATAGTTATTTCCACCTCCTCTTAAGTATGCTCTCATAGGACCGGCAACTTTTGATGCCAAAATAACCTTGTCTCTCTTTTTTGATTTTTTAAACCAGTTACCTATTATTATTTCTGTATGACCATAAGTTTCTTCTCTTGGTGGAACTGCATATAATTCAGCAGTATCCCAAAAGTTTATACCTTGGTCTAAAGCATAATCCATTTGTTCATAGCCTTCTTCTTGAGTATTTTGTTCACCCCAAGTCATAGTACCGAGACAAATTGTGCTTACTTTAAGATTAGTATTCCCTAGTTTTTTATAATTCATAATGGTTTTTGTTTAATTTGGATAATTTTAATCTTTTTAAGGTATCTTGAATAATTAGTAAAAGACTATTATATATTACTTATTATGAAATTTGATAAAAACGGAATCTTAAATAGAGCTAAAGCAGCTCAACAGTCAACAGTTGTAATGGATGAAGGTTTAAGAACCTACATGCTAAAAGTTTATAATTACATGGCAACTGGAATTTTATTAACAGGAATAGTTGCACTTTTAACATTTAAAATGTCAGTAGTGACTAACGATACTGGATCTATTGTGGCACTAACTTCAATTGGAAATGCAATATATTTGTCTGGATTAAAATGGCTTGTTATGCTGGCCCCTTTGGGGATAGTTTTTTATATGAGTTTTGGAATTAATAAAATGAGCGCTTCAAAAGCTCAAACAACTTTCTGGGTTTTTGCTGGATTAATGGGTTTATCCTTGTCATCAATTTTACTTGTTTATACTGGCATGAGTGTTACTAGGGTTTTCTTTATATGTTCAGCAACCTTTGGTGCAATGAGCATTTATGGCTACACAACTAAAAGAGATTTAACAAAACTTGGCTCATTTTTAATGATGGGTTTAATTGGAATAATAATTGCTTCAATAGTTAACATATTTATGAAATCCTCAATGATGTATTTTGTAATATCAATCCTGGGTGTTTTAATTTTTGTAGGCTTAACAGCTTATGATACTCAAAAAATTAAAAACATGTATGCTGCAAGCGATACAGGTGAGATCATGGGTAAAAAAGCTGTGATGGGTGCGCTTACTCTTTACCTAGACTTTATAAATTTGTTTATAATGCTGCTAAGATTATTTGGACAAAGAAGATAGTTTTACTTTTGTAACTTTTTCCAGTTAGTATTTTTAAATAATAGTTTAAGATCAAAAGAGTTTTTTAAAATCTTTCCACTGGTATCTGTTATTAAATATTTCAGATTTTGATTTTTAGGCTTAAAATTTTTACAAATTTTATATAGAGCATTTTCAGCGGCATTTCTAAAAACACTGAAGCTAACTTGTTTACTTGAGATACTTAAACCATAATCTTTCCACGATCCTTCAGAGACCATTTTTGCATATAGATCTAAGATAATCTTTAGTTCATCTCTTTCAAAAAATTGTCTTTCTTCTATTTGTTTATGAGGATTATTGACTACTAGTTTTAAATTACTAGGCATCAATTTTATGTTTATTGATTAATGGAATCTGAAAACCAGTAAAAATTATGGTTATTGGCAGCATTCCCCATACTTTGAAGTTAACCCAAAATTCTTCAGTTTGAGTTCTCCAAATACATTCATTTAATATTGCAAGGCCAAAGAAAAAAAACATCCATCTTTTATTTAATAATTTCCAACCAATATCTGATAATGGAATTGATTTACCCATAATTTTTTTTAAAACAGGCTCTTTGGTAAAATATTTTCCAAAAAATAGAGCTAAAGCAAATAAAATATTTATAATTGTTGGCTTAATGTAGATAAATATTGGATCATTGAAATAAATAGTTAATCCACCAAAAAATGTAATTAATATTCCACTAATTAATGGCATCATAGGTATTTTTTTTTCAAAAAACCAAACAACGGCTAATGCAATCAAAGTTGCAACTATAAGTGGAGGTATGGCGACTGATAAATTTTTATTATTATTATAATAATAAAAAAAAAATATAGCTAATGGTCCAAAATCTGTAACAAATTTTAAAAAAGATTTATTCACTTGAAAGATAATAACATATTTGCCACATCACAAAACATTAATATTTTTAGCATTGATTTTTATTTTTAAATACCCATACTAATATGTATGCCAATTCAAAAAGCTAAATTCTCTATTGGAGATATTGTAAAACATAAGCACTTCGAATTTAGAGGGGTTATATATGATGTTGATTTTGAATTTAATAACTCTGAGGAGTGGTATCAGTCTATTCCCAAAAATGTGAGACCAAGAAAAGATCAGCCTTTTTATCATTTGCTAGCTGAAAATGATGAAATAACTTACGAAGCTTATGTTTCAGAACAAAATCTTCTGATGGATGACTCTGATGAGCCGATAAAACATCCTTTAATTGAAGAGATTTTTTTAGGAAAAAAGGGATCTAGTTATTTTAAAATGTCTAATTAAAGTTATCATTTTTCAAACACATTTAGTTCAAATCTAGGCCATACAAATTAGCTAAACTATACACATATTCTGATCAAGGATGTTTGTTATAATTCAAAAATTATTATCTCCCTCTACATTCTTGATCGGAAATCCTTTTCATAATAAACATCACTAATCAATTATGTTTAAACTTTTTCAACCAAATAAAATTTTTCAGATAACTTCAAAAGCTCCAAAATATATTTTATTTTTATTTGTGATTGTACTTTCTATTGGATTAACTGAAGCGTTAGTATTATCTCCAGAAGATTATAAACAAAGTGATGCTGTCAGAATTATGTATGTACACGTTCCTGCCGCTTGGATTTCTTTAGGTATTTTTTCAACAATTACTTTTTTATCAATTAGTGGATTTATTTTTAAAAATAAAAATTTTTTTTTAATAGCTAAAAGTTTAGCACCCTCAGGCTTTCTTTTTAATATCATTGCGTTAGTCACAGGTTCTATTTGGGGCAAACCTACATGGGGAACTTGGTGGGCTTGGGATGCTCGAATTACTTCGATGTTAATATTGGCACTCTTTTATGCAATGTATTTAATTTCTTGGAGAATTTATGACAGTGAAGAAAAGGTTTTTAAGATCAGTGCTATTATTACAATTTTAGGAATAATTAACGTTCCTATCATTAAATACTCTGTTGATTGGTGGAATACACTTCATCAGCCAGCTTCGATAAACATTTTATCTAAAAGTTCAATTCACTCATCAATGCTTTTCCCTTTATTGATAATGACTGCGGCATTTGCACTTTTTTCATTGCTTATTTTTTTAATGAAATATAATACAGAACTGATAAAAATTAAAAATAAAGGTCTAGATAGATTATGATTAATGAATTACTTTTTATGAATGGATACGGAGTTTACGTATTGTCTGCTTTCAGTTTTACACTTTTAAGTTTTTCAGCACTATACTTGATTACAAAAGTTCAATTTATTAAGGAGCAAAGTAAATTTGTCGCTAAGTTTGGATCACTTAATACAGACAAAGCTAAATCTGCAAAATTACAAAGAATTAATAAAGAAATTTTAGCTAACGCCACAAATAATTAACTTTTGAACCATGTATGGTCGCAAAGTTAAATTAAGATTTTTATTTATAGTAATCATTTTAATCACTTTAATTTTAACTGTTTTCCTAGTTTTAAAATCACTTGAAGAAAATGTTGTTTATTTTCAGTCCCCATCTGAAATTAATTCATCTGTGGAGCTGAATAAAAAGAAAATCAGAATTGGAGGTATGGTTAAAAAAGACTCTATTTCTGTAAAAGCTAACAAGATTAATTTTATAATTACAGATTTTAAAAATGAAATAAACGTTATCTATACAGGTGCAATACCAAATCTTTTTGAAGAAGGAAAAGGAGTAGTAGCAGAAGGGATTTTAAAAGACAGAAATTTTTTTTCTGCCACAAAAATTTTAGCAAAGCACGATGAGAATTATATGCCACCAGAGGTAAAAGCGGCATTAGAGGAGAAGTAAATTGTTTTACAGTATTGTTGGCCATTACTCATTGATTTTAGGTTTATGCGTGAGTTTAATTCTTGTTTATTTTTCTGTTAAAAATTTTCAAAATTCTAAAATCTTAAATACAAAAATTTTATCGTTTACCTTTTTACAGTTTTTTTTGGTTGTAGTTAGTTTTTTATGTTTAGTCACATCATTCGCATTATCTGATTTTAGTAATGAAACGGTATTTAATAATTCACATACTACTAAGCCATTTTTTTATAAAATAGCTGGTACGTGGGGAAATCATGAAGGGAGCTTATTATTATGGTTGCTCGTATTAACTTTTTTTATTTTTATCTTTATTTTAAAAACTAAAGATCAACCCATAAAATATAAAATTTTAACTTTAATATTTCAGCAAATAATAATTATAGGTTTTTTCCTTTTTCTAATTGAAACATCAAACCCGTTTAATTATCTATACCCAGCGCCAGAAGAAGGTTTAGGTCTTAATCCAATATTACAAGATCCAGCTTTAGCAATTCATCCACCAATTTTATATTTAGGTTATGTTGGTTCATCAATTATATTTTCATCAGCTTTGGCTGCAACTAGCCTTAATTTAGTATCTAAAAAGTGGGCATCACATATTAAAAGATGGGTTTTAATTTCTTGGTTTTTTTTAACTTTGGGAATTTTGTTAGGGTCTATTTGGGCTTATTATGAATTAGGTTGGGGTGGTTTTTGGTTTTGGGATCCAGTGGAGAATGTTTCTTTAATGCCATGGTTAGCACTTACAGCCCTTCTTCATTGCATTCTAGTATTACAAAAAAAACAAGTTTTAACATCTTGGGTAATAATTTTATCAATTTCAACATTTACATTAAGTATGTGTGGTACTTTTCTAGTAAGGTCGGGAATTCTTAATTCTGTTCACACTTTTGCAAATGATCCTGAAAGAGGTTTATTTATATTAGTTTTTTTATTTTCTTTGATTTTTATATCGTTATTTATTTTTTTCTTTTTTCATAAAACCAATCAAAATAATTTGAGTAGTTTTCATTGGTTAAGTAAAGAAACATCAATAATATTAAATAATTGGTTTATGATGTATTTTTTATCAGTAGTGTTAATTGGTACTGTTTATCCAATCTTTCTTGATGTGCTATCTTCCCAAAAAATATCTGTAGGACCACCATTTTACCATAAATTAATAATTCCATTTCTTATTCCCTTTATATTGGTAATGGCTATTGGGCCCAAATTAAAATGGATAAAGTCTAATATAGAAGACAAAGCAAACATGATATTGTTATTTGTAATTTCTATTATAACATCTTTTTTAATTGTTAAGAACTTTGATCTTGATTTTCTTTTAAATACAATTTTAATATCAAGTGCATTTTACTTATTTTTTGTAACCTTTAGAGATTTTTTTATCAAGAAATATAAAAATATTTCACAAAACATTTCTCACTTTGGATTTAGTTTACTAATTTTAAGTATTTTATTTAATAATTTATTTTCAAGTGAAATAATAACAAATTTAAGAGTAGGAGAAATTTTTGAAAATTCAAAAACTAAAATAATATTTGAAAGTATTAGTCAAAAAAAAGAAAAAAATTATAAATCTATTATAGCAGAATTTAAAATAGAAAACTCGGAAGGGATAAATGAAAATTTAACACCTGAATTAAGAATTTATAACAAACCTAACATTGTAACTAGTGAAGCAGATATTAAAACCACATTAATCTCAGATAAATTTATAGTTATTAATATTGTGCAAAATCAAGATTATTTTAACGTTAGATATCAAGTTAAACCTTTTATGCTATGGATTTGGTTATCTGTTCTATTAATAAGTTTTGGTGGATTAATTAGTTTCTTTAAAAAAGAATATGAAAAATAAATTATTACCAATTTTTATAACTTTAATTTTTGTTATTATTTTTATATTTTTTTACAAAGGATTACAGAATACCAATATTTATACTCCAGAAGCTAAAATTAATCATAAAATACCATCATTTAACAGTGACTTATTTTATGAAGACAAAACAGTAAATTCATTAGATCTATTTAAATTAGATAAATTTTACTTATTAAATATTTGGTCTTCATGGTGTGTTCCTTGTAAACAAGAGCATCCTTTGCTTATGAATTTAAGTAAAAATAAAAAGATAGAACTAATTGGTATGAATTATAAAGATGTAAAAATTAATGCTAAAATTTTTTTAACTGAAATTGGTAACCCTTATAAAAAAATAATTTTTGATAAAAATGGTGTTAACGCAATTGAGTGGGGTGCATACGGTGTTCCTGAGTCTTTTTTAATTAAAGATGGGATGATAATAAAAAGATATATAGGACCTCTTGACAAGAAATTATTAAAAGAAATTGAGTCATTAATAAAATGAAAATATTAAAACTATTATTTATTATTCTTTTAATTTTTTCCTTTAATCATTTAAAGGCAAGTAATGAGGATAAGAGCAATAAAATTACAAAAAACCTTCGATGTCTAATTTGTCAAGGTCAGTCTGTTTATGACTCAGACTCAGAATTTGCCATTAGCATTAAAGTTATTGTAAGTAAAAAGTTAGAACAAGGTTTGTCTGAAACTCAAATTTATGCTTTTTTTAAAGAAAAATATGGAGAGTGGATTTTATATGATCCAGAACTTAATAAAAACACATATATTTTATGGTTATTACCAATATTCATATTTTTAATTGGGGGTGCAATAATTTTTAAAAGTTTTATAATTAAATAAAATTATAAGTACTTATTATGAATTTAAAAAAATTTTTCTTGGCATTTTTTTTAATGTTTCTTTCTTCACCTTCACCTTTATATGCTGAAGACAGTGTTATAAATGATCAAAATATGGAATTTAATTTTTACACTGGTATGTTTGATTTTAGTGATGATGGTAAGAGATCTGTATTAATAGGTTTTCAGCATCAAAATGAAAATCTTAACAGGGACACATTCTTGGGAAATTTTTCACCAATTACTGGCGCACTACTAACAGCAGATAATGCAGGATATATTTATACTGGGGTTCAAGCACAATATAAGTTTGGTGCTTTAAACGTTATTCCAAGCTTTACACCTGGTTTGTATCATGAAGGAAATGGCAAAGATCTTGGTCATATGCTTGAATTTAAAAGTGAAGTTCAATTATCTTTAGATCTATCAAAGACTAGTGAATTAGGATTGTCTTACAATCATATATCTAATGCTAGCTTAGGAGATAAAAATCCTGGGGCAAATAGTTATATGTTTAATTTCTTAAAAAATTTTTAATTATTAAGTAAGAAACTTTATGAATTTAAAAGACTGTTATAATTTTAATGATTTTAGAAAATTAGCAAAAAAAAGATTACCTTCACCTATTTTTCATTATATTGATGGTGGAGCAGATGATGAGGCTACGTTAAAAAGAAATACAGATGCATTCAATGACTGTGATTTAATTCCTAATGTTCTAGCTAGTGTAGGTAAACCTGATTTATCAACAACTGTTTTTGGTAAAAAAATTGATATGCCAATATTTTTATCTCCAACTGCTATGCAAAGACTTTATCATCATGATGGTGACAAAGCTTCAGCTCGTGCAGCAGAAAAGTTTGGAACTTTTTATAGCATGTCAACAATGGCAAACAATACAATTGAAGAAATTGCAGAAATTTCTAAAGGACCTAAATTATTTCAACTTTATGTTCATAAGGATCAATCAATCACAGATGATTTAATTGAGAGATGTAGAGCATCTGGTTATGATGGAATGTGTTTAACAGTTGATACATTGGTTGGTGGAAATAGAGAAAGAGATCACAGAACAGGATTTACAACCCCTCCAAAACTTACTCTTCAAAGTTTATTGAGTTTTGCAATGAGACCTGAATGGGTTTTTAATTATTTTACTCATAAAAAATTTGAATTATCGAATGTTGCAAAGAAGACAGACAAAGGAACCAACATTGCAAAGTCTGTAGTGGAGTATATCAACGAACAATATGATCCAGCAATGAACTGGAAAGATGCTGAGTACTGTGCAAAAAAATGGAACAAACCTTTTGCACTAAAAGGCGTTATGTCAGTTGAAGATGCTAAGAGAGCAATTGATATAGGTTGCACAGCTATCATGATCTCAAATCATGGTGGAAGACAACTTGATGGTTCAAGATCACCTTTTGATCAAGTAAAAGCAATTTCAGATACAGTTGGTGATAAACTTGAAATTATTTTAGATGGTGGAATTAGAAGAGGCACTCACGTTTTAAAAGCGTTAGCTGCTGGTGCGACAGCATGTAGTTTTGGTAAAATGTTTTTATTTTCTTTAGGTGCTGGGGGTCAAGCAGGTGTGGAACGTCTATTGCAGAATATGCATGATGAAATTAATCGAAATATGGTACTAATGGGTTGCAAGAATATCAAAGAATTAAATAGAACAAAATTAATTTACAGAAAATAGATTAAGTACTTTTAAATATTAGATATATAAAAAAAGTAAATTTTTTAAAAAACTAAAAGAATATGATTAATTATGAAGTTGGCTAAGAGTTTAGAAAGATTAGGAACAGAAAGTGCTTTTTCAGTTTTAGCAGAAGCAAAAAAATTAGAAGCGCAAGGAAAACCCATGATCCATTTAGGACTTGGTCAACCTGATTTCAAAACACCAAAACATGTAGTAGAGGCTGCTAAGAAAGCTTTAGATGATGGTCATCACGGATATGTTCTTTCAAATGGAATTTTAGAATGTAGACAATCAGTCACTAGAAAAATTAAAAAACTTTATAATCAAGATATCGATCCTGAAAGAATTATTATTATGCCGGGTGGAAAACCTACGATGCATTATGCTATTCAATGTTTTGGTGAACCAGGTGTAGAAATTATTCATCCAACTCCAGGTTTTCCTATTTATGAGTCTATGATAAATTACACTGGTTCTACCGCAGTACCATATGATCTTACAGAAGATAAAGATTTAAAATTTAGTGCTGAAAAAATTTTGTCATTAATTACTGATAAAACTAGATTGTTAATACTGATTAACCCTAACAATCCAACAGGTAGTTTTGTTGAAAAACCTGAGATAGATAAATTAGCAGAGGGATTAAAAAAACATCCTCATGTAACAATTTTGAGTGACGAAATTTACAGTAGACAAATTTTTGATGGAAAAGAAATGCCAACATTCTTCAATTACCCAGATCTTAGAGATAGATTAATTGTTCTTGAGGGATGGAGTAAAGCTTATTCAATGACAGGGTGGAGATTGGGTTGGAGTTTTTGGCCAGAACAATTAATTGAGCATATTAACAAATTGTTAATTAATAGTGTTTCATGTGTCAATGCTGCTGCACAGTTTGCAGGAATAGCTGCGTTGGATGGACCAGATGATTCAATACACACCATGATGGAAAAATTTACTCAAAGAAGAAAATTGATACATGGAGGCTTAAACAGTTTACCTGGTGTTGAATGTAGTTTACCAGGTGGAGCTTTTTATGCTTTCCCAAAAGTTATTGGAACTGGAATGGATGGTTCAGAATTTTGTAAAAGAGCTATGCATGAAGCTGGAGTAGCTGTAGTTCCAGGTACAGCATTTGGTAAAACTTCTAAAGATTACGTAAGATTTAGCTTTGCGGCTTCTCAAGATAACATATCTAACGCATTGGAAAATATCAAAAAAATGTTAGGTTAGTCCTAATGGCTGAATTAACCCTACCTAAAGTAGATAAAAATATAATTTCCAAGAAGTCTCTAATAGTTTCTGATCTTAAAAAAATTATTAATAAAGATAATGTTTTAAGTGATGCAGATGAAATTAAACCATATGAAACAGATGCTTTAGCAGCTTACAAAAATACACCTTTAGCTGTTGTGTTACCTGAAAATACACAAGAGGTAAGTGAAATTTTGAAATATTGTAATAGTGAAAATATAAAAGTTATACCAAGAGGAGCAGGTACTGGATTATCAGGTGGGGCATTACCCTTGAATGACGCAATTCTTTTAGGACTTGGAAAATTTAATAAAATTCTTGAAATTGATTTTAATAATAAATGTGTTGTTACACAACCTGGCGTTACCAATTTATCAATTACTCATGCTGTTAAACATAAGGGATATTATTATGCGCCTGATCCATCAAGTCAATTAGCATGTTCAATTGGTGGAAATGTAGCAGAAAATTCAGGAGGTGTTCACTCCTTAAAATATGGCACTACAACAAATAATATTTTAGGTGCAGAGATGGTTTTGATGGATGGAACGATATGTAGATTAGGTGGAAAAACATTAGATCAAGAAGGATATGATTTAATGGGACTTATCTGTGGTTCAGAGGGATTGCTTGGAGTTATAACCGAAGTAACTGTTAAAATTTTAAAAAACCCTCAAACGGTCAAAGCAGCATTGGTTGGTTTTCCAACAATTGAAGATGGTGGAAATTGTGTAACTGAAATTATCTCTAGCGGAATTGTTCCAGCTGGAATGGAAATTATGGATAAAGCTTTAATTGATGCAACAGAAAAATTTGCTAAAGCAGGTTATCCAATGGATGCTGAAGTTCTAATGATAGTTGAACTTGATGGAACTAATTCTGAAGTTGATAGTATGTTAAAAGAAATAGAAAAAATTTCTCAAAAAAATAATTCAAATAGTTTTAAACTTAGTAAAAATGAAAAAGAAAGAATGGCTTTTTGGTCAGGAAGAAAAGCTGCCTTTCCTGCATGTGGAGCTATGGCACCAGATTATTATTGTATGGATGGATCTATCCCAAGAGGAAAACTATCAGAAATATTAAAAGAAATTACCAGACTTTCAAAAAAGTATAACTTGGCTGTGGCCAATGGTTTTCATGCTGGTGATGGAAATTTACATCCTTTAATATTGTTTGATGGAAGCAAAAAGGAAGAGTTAAAAAAGACAGAGGAGTTTGGAGCTGAAATACTAAAAGCGTGCGTGAAAATGGGAGGTGCATTAACCGGAGAGCATGGAGTAGGCATAGAAAAACGGGAATTAATGTGCGAAGCATTTAATGATGACGATATTCAGCAACAATTAGATATAAAAAAATCACTAGATATAAAAAATCTTTTAAATCCAGGAAAAGTATATCCTATATTAAGAAAATGTGCGGAGGAGGGGAGAGTTCATGTTCACAGAGGTGAAGAAAAATTCCCAGATCTACCAAGATTCTAATTATCTAAAACCTGATACAGAAATTGAAGTATCAAATTTAGTTAAAGAATTTTATAAAAAAAAATTACCAATCAATCTACATGGAACAAATAGTAAAAAGTATATTGGTTACAATGTTCAAGCTGCCAAAACACTTGATCTATCCCATTTAAATGGTGTTTTAGAATATTTACCTGAGGAACTTTATATTAAGGTATTGGCTGGAACTCCCATTAAAATTATCGAAGATATATTAGAAAAACACAATCAACAGTTAGCATTTGAGCCTTTAGATTTTGGTTATATAAAAGATGGTGAGTCTAACAAAGGATCTGCCGCTGGATGTGTTGCTACAAATTTTGCTGGCTCTCGAAGATTTAAAGTAGGGAGTGTTCGAGATTTTGTATTAGGGTTTAGAGGAGTCAATGGTAAAGGAGATATTATAAAATCAGGTGGAACCGTAGTAAAAAATGTAACTGGATATGATTTATCTAAAGTTGTATCTGGTTCCTTTGGAACTTTAGTTGCTCTAACAGAATTAACATTAAAGGTTTCACCAAAAAAAATATTTCAAAATACTATAGTTATATATTTAGATGACTTAAAAATTATTTCATCTCTTTTTGATAAAATATTAGGCTCAAGTAATGAAATTTCAGGAGCAACCTATATTCCAGTTGAACCAAAAAATAAAAAATTTGACTTAAATAAAAGTAGAATTTTTAAATTTAACGATCTTAATAATGATGGTCCTTTCTTAGCTATAAGATTAGAGGGAGACCGTGTATCTATTCAAGAAAGATTAAAAGATATAAGTAAAGAATTAGAACTTAAAAAATATAAAACATCTATTTTAGACAATCATCAATCAATTCCATTTTGGATAAAAGTAAATAATTTAGAATTATTCACGAATACAAAAAATAATTTAATAAGAGCAGTTATACCCCCATCTAATTGTGAAAAATTAATGAAATTTTTAGGTAGTAAATTCAAATACTTCATTGATTGGTCTGGCTCTTTATTTTGGATAGAAGTTCTTGATAACGGAGATGATAAAATTGGACAAATTAGAGAGTTTATAAGTAAAAACGAAGGATATATGACCATCATTAAGAAATCAGAAAATTTTGATTTTAAAGAAAAAATATTTTCAACTGATAAAGAGAAGTTAATGATATCAAAAAAAATTAAAGAAAGTTTTGATCCTAAGAGCTTGTTTAATCCAGGTAAAATGTATCGAGAGATTTAATGCAAACAAATTTTTCTAACACACAATTAAAAGATAAAGACAATCAATCTACAGAAAAAATTTTTAAAAAATGTGTTCATTGTGGAATGTGTAATGCCACTTGTCCAACTTATGGAATTCTTGGGGATGAATTAGATGGCCCAAGAGGAAGAATATATCTAATTCAGGATATGCTAGAAAATAATAAGAAACCATCTGAAAAAGTAGTTAAACATATTGATAAATGTCTTTCATGCTATAGCTGTATGACCACTTGTCCTGCTGGAGTAAATTATATGCACGTAATTGATCATGGTAGAAAGTATATAGAGAAAAATTATGAGAGACCTTTTTTTGATAGATTATTAAGAAATTTTTTATCAATAACTCTACCAAATGTAAGATACTTTAAAATTGCAAGTTTTTTTGTCAAAATTGGTAAACCTTTTAGTTTTTTATTTCCAAAAAAAATAAAGAATATGATTAATTTAATGCCAACATCATTTCCAAAAAAACTTCTTAAGAACCAAGAAATTTATCCAGCTAAAGGAAAAAAAATAGCAAGAATTGCCCTGTTAACTGGCTGCGTTCAAAAAGAAATTTCTCCTCAAATAAACGAATCTACAATAAGATTATTAAACAGACATGGTGTTGAAGTTGTTGTGCCAAAAAAAATTCGATGTTGCGGTTCTTTAAATCATCATCTTGGAAAGAATGAAGATGCACATTTTGATTTTACTAACAATATTGACATTTGGTATGAGGAACATAAAAAAGGAAATTTAGATGCAATATTATCTAATACATCTGGTTGTGGAACTACCTTGAAAGATTATGGTTTTATTTTTAGAGATGATCAAGATTATAAAGTTAAGGCAAAAACAATTTCTAAATTAACAAAAGATGTAACCGAATATTTATCTGAAAGTTTAAAATTGAATATTAAGAAAAAAAATAAAAAATATAAGATTGCATATCATTCAGCGTGCTCAATGCAGCATGGTCAAAATATTCACTCACAACCTTTGGAATTACTGTCAAAAACAGAAAATGACATAATAGAAATACCAGAAGGCCATTTATGCTGTGGTTCTGCTGGAACATATAATATCTTGCAATCTGAAATAGCAACAGAATTACTTAAAAATAAGGTTAAAAATATAGAAAGCACAAATCCTGAAATAATTTCAACAGGAAATATTGGTTGCATTACACAAATATCTAATGGTA
>Ga0209664_1000773_pt1 | contig 18250 bp, 8 predicted proteins | sample SaaInlV_150m_DNA_FD_184668 | JGI IMG/M metagenome (GOLD analysis project Ga0209664, IMG submission 184668) | Marine microbial communities from expanding oxygen minimum zones in the Saanich Inlet - Saanich Inlet SI073_LV_135m_DNA (SPAdes) (version 2) | ecosystem: Environmental > Aquatic > Marine >... | reverse complement strand
TCTAAAAATTTTCAAAATGGAAAAATCCCGAAAAAAATCCCGGAAAAATTTTTCAACTACGGAAAAAAAAAAAAAAAAAAAAAATTTTTAAATTATCAAGGTTGTTACCTAAAACCATAATTAAATTATCACTTCACAAAAAAAAAAATTTTTTTTTTACCGTTTTTGAACAAAATTGAACATTTACTGAAAAAAAGGAACTTGAAAACTTTTGTTAAATTTGCAAAAAAAAAAAAAGTGAAAATCCCAGTGAAAAAATGAGAAGGTTAATCATAATAATCATGGATGTTAAAATTCTGTAATGACTGCATAAAAAAAAATGAAAAAAAAAATGAAAAAAATGAAAAAAAATTTCGCGAATTTCTAACAGTGCGAATTTATTAATATATAACAAAAATAATGTTATCGTTGTAGTTATATGTGAAAATATATATTTCCAGCTATTGGCACCATAAAATTACCCGAAAGTGCTTTCTCCAGCATAGTAAATATATAAAAAACCATCCTTGTGTTTATGATTTTCATATAATTCAATGAAAGTACTTGAAATAGTGGGCATAACCAGATTATTTATAAATAAATAAATACTTTTATCTGGTGATAAATGTATCCGTTTTCTTAGTACATACATAAAATCACCAATTGTGAGATCTTTTGGTACTAAAAATTTGCTTCTATCTATGTCTGGTATATTAATACTATTATCACTTTTTTCTACTATTACACATATCCGATCAGGATATTTATTATACATTCGTGCTGATTCAGCTATTCGTTTAGAAAATGAAAATTTTTGTTGAAATTTTGACATTAATAATATAATATTATATAATAATTTTAAATCTATTATATAAATATAAAATTCAAAAATCTTGAAAAAAAATCTTGAAAAAAATCTCATAAAAAAAAATTGAAAAAAAAATTGAAAATATATAGTAATAAAATATAAAACAATATTAAAATGAATACTCAACCAATTGAAATACCCACAAGCGAAATACTATCTAATAATATCAACGATGTTAAGGTATTATTAAAAAAATACGGCGCTGCTATTATACCAATAAGCAATATAAGCACTGAAACGAGAGATCGTGTTTTAAATAAAACCTTATTTTATAAAACTGCAAATGCAATATTTAATAGTGAAAATCAAATAGAAGAGCCTACTATGGAAGAAAAATTAAATCCAGCGAAATTTAAAAGGCGCAAGGTAGGCGATGACGCTTCAGGATTTATACATGAATATTCTACACCGATACACCATCTATTACTAGATAATAGTATAGTAATAGATACACTTAAGTCCCTATATAATATCGAAGGTACGATTAAAATGGCACCAAATAGAATGCGAATAGGCCGTAAATTTAAAAATGATGCTAAAACACTACACATTGAAGGTAGAGATATTTTTAAAACAGACGATAATGGTAAAATTGAGATTATTGAGGGTGAAATAGCGACCATTATAGGATTTGCAGGAGTACGCAGATTTGTATTCTGGGATTTATCTGATAGGGATTTAACTCCCCTATATAATTACTGGAAACAATACGGGTCCGATGAATTTACTATGATCGATCCGAAATTTATGAATAAACATTATCTCGGTTGTAGACGCATGGTAAATGTTGATTGCAGGGAAACACCACACTTAATAGTATGGCGTGAAACTGCTCCACATGAAATGGCACATTCACCGTCTATTAGCGCCTATTTATCTCCTATTGACAAGTATACTAATACTATAGTCAAATATACCACTAGTTATCAACCCCCATGCTATAAAGACCTAACATACCATGAAACTAATTTACTTGCTATTTGCTACCAAATGGGTGGCTACGACTGGCCTAGTGGGAAAAAATTATACCAATTTTGTCACCCACGAGTATACAAATATTTCATAGATAGAATCAAAAAAGATTACATATCAAATGGAAAATTTAAATTCGACCTTATTAAAACTGGTAAGATAGACCAGTATAGCATTGAATATCAAGCAAAATTAAGGGAACGTAATATTAAAATACCTAAAATAGCATTTGAAAAAAATATGCCTCCCTTCGTACTAGACATCCTATCACTATCAGATAATATACTAAAACAATACGGATTTATTACAGAATAAACCCTATATATAAATAGCAATACTAATATACTATACTAATATACTCACCTATCTCATTATCTTCTTCTACAAAATTTTTTTTAATATCATTTTCTATTGTTTCTAACCAATAAATAACATTAAAATCTTTCTTATTTTCATTATCAATCCATTGAATCAAACTATCTTTTTTTTTTAAATCATGCCAATCTCCGAAATTATAATTATTATTAAATTTATTATACCAAGCCACACGTATTTGCTTCATAATATAAAAATAAAATTATATATTTATATTATTTTGAATAAGAATAAAAATAAAATATAAGTAATTCAATGTTCAAAAAAATTGAAAAAAATAAGTGAAATTGATATATATTAAAAATGTAATGAACAATCTTAATAAAATAATGAACAGTTGTTCTAAAAAACAAAAATGCTCTATATGTTATGAAAATAAATATATAAATTATAAATGTAACCAATGCTTAGAAGGTATGATTTGTTATGATTGTAGTTTTCAATTTATTGAAAATGGTTATAATAATAAATGTCCAATATGTAATTTGGAAACGAATGACGAAACAACTTGGCATAAACAACATACAAATTTAACAATAATAGTACCAAAAAAAGAAGTATTTCATGAAAGAATTGATATAAATGAACCGAATAACGACTGTATTATAAGCGAAATAATGATAATGATATTGTTTTACATAAAAAATTTAATATTTATTATTAGTTGTATTCTTGTAAATTATGCGATGGGATTATTTATGATATGTATGTTTTCAATTATATCGTTAAATGAATTAAATAATAACATATTATTTATAATTTTCATACCAACATTTTGTGGTCTGTTATTTTGGACAATTGTGTTTATAATAATAAAATGTTGTTGTTTTAAGATAGTTAATTCGGATTAAATATAAAGAGAATTTTCATTGACAATAGATTTCAATGTCATTTTTGGAATTTCTTTTAATTTTAATATAAGTTCCATATTTAAAACATTCTCACATGCATTTATTAGTTCATTTGCTATGTTATTTATTTTAATAATTGATTTCACAAATTCACCTAAAAATATATCATATTTTTTTATTTCCTTTATAACTTCATAACATTTCTCTATCGTATCAGAATCATACCATTTCATTACAATTTCAATTAAATTATAATGATAATAATAATCTGTTCCAGTATTAATTTGATACTTTGTTTCAGCATCTTGAAATGTGTTTGTTATTGGTTTAATTAATTTTAAAATTTTTGTTAAATTTGGTAATTCATATGTGTATAGGGTTGGATTGTATAAAGTATATTCGTCTTTTAATCTTGTATTTGTGAAACAGCTTAATAAACCACATATTTCTTTTGATGTAAGGTCAGAAAATCCTTCACTGATTTCATATAATGTAGATAACACCAATGGATTTGTTTCATGTATATTATTTGCCATCAATAATTTCTTACTGTAATTATTATCAATAATAAATTTATTATCACGTAATATTTGTATAGTATTTGTAATATTGCATAGAATATAATTTTTAATCGATACAATAGATAATTCAGTATTTTTTTTTACATCAAGTAAGTCTAAGTAAGCAATATAGTATTTATAATCTTTTTCTATAAATTTATTATCCGCAACAATATTAGATAATTGTATATTTATTCGCTTCTTTTTTTTATTTGAACTTAATGAATATTCATGTTTTTTATCATGAAAATCTTTTAATAAATCGATATTTGTACGTAATAATAAAATACCAGATTCTTTTTTACTTATTTTTTCATCGATGTTTTGTAATTCGAGTTCATATTGTTTTATATTATTTTTGATATCATCATGTACCATACTTTTGGATGTAAATTTGTCTACAATATCAATAAATGAAGCGGAATCACTTGTAAGTAATATATGAATAATTAAATGATATGAAATTTTAAATTTTGATATTAATTCCTTTGGTGTTCCACTTAACATAATTCTGAAATTTTTAATATCAGGTATATCAAATAAGTTTGAACACAAAATAATATCACCTTTTGTGTCAATTCCCCTTCTACCCGCCCTTCCAGCCATTTGCGAATATTCATAAGAATGTAATAAACGCATAGTATGTCCATTGAATTTTGTTAAAGAAGTAAATATAACTGTTTTCGTTGGCATATTAATACCAACCGCAAAGGTTTCTGTGGCAAATAATAATTTAATATATTTTTTTTCAAATAATAATTCTATCATTTCACGAAATACAGGCATAATACCCGCGTGATGAATACCAATACCTTTCTGTAATAATCGAATAATATTTTTGTACTCAGGTAGATTTAAATATTCTTTCACATTTTGTAATTTTGTCCTCAAAATTGTTTCACATTCCCTTTCAACATCCTTTATTAGGTGTTTTTCATTGTCATTAAAGAGAGATATTTCTATTTCTTTTGCACATAATTCAACATGTTTTCTGGAAAACACGAAGCAAATTGCTGGTAATTTTCCAGATTCAAACAATTGTTTTACAAGTGTATTTAATATAAAACGACGTTTAATATAAATTTTATTTTTTTGAAAATATTTTTTAATTTTTCTAATAATGTTATCATTTGAATCATTATATAATCCACCAGTCCGTTTTAAACTGTGTAATTTATTAATATTTTTATCAATATAATCCTTCATGGATTGATCTTTTATATTTTTAATAATAGATGGTTGACAAGTAATCCAGTGTGAATGATTCAATGGAACAATTCGTCGATGCGTTGATGAAAGATAAACCTCATTTCCAGTAATATGTTCTACCCATCTTGCAAATGTTTCTGGTCTTGATATTGTAGCAGATAACATTAACATTTGAACCTTTTTAGGTAATAACATTATTGATTGTTCCCATACACCACCTCTATTTTCATCTGTTATATAATGCACTTCATCAAATACAACACATCCCAATTCATTTTCAATATCCATATCGAAACGCAAACCAATATTATCTTCTGCTAAGTGATTCATTTTTTTATTGAAAAGTGTATTTTTAAGTATTTCTGTTGTCATAATAAGTACATCTGCATCAACGTTATCTTTGTAATCACCAGTAAGTATTCCGAATGAAATATTTGGAAATTTTTTTCGGAAATCAAATAATTTTTGATTAGATAGTGCTTTTAAAGGAGACGTATAAATGACCTTTTTATTTATTTTTGTGAAATATGTGATAGCAAATTCAGCCGGCGTGGTTTTTCCACAACCAGTGTGTGCAGTAATTAAACTATTTTTCCCTTCAATTATTGCTTGAATAGACCATTTTTGAAATGGACTCAATTCAAATGGAAATTGTTTAAAATGTTCATTATATTCGGTATTTTCATATGTATTTTCGCAAATTTTAACCATGATGTAGTGTTATGATTAAATAATAATAAATATATTTATTTCAATTATTTCAGAAATATACTTAATAAAATATTGAATATTATATCAATGAACAAGATGATAATATCAAATAGATATAAATTTATTGAAAAAATAGGTGAAGGTTCATTTGGTCGAATATACAAATGCATTAATATTATTACAAAAAAAGAGGTAGCTGTTAAAATTGTAGATAAAAATGACACAAAAAAATCGAAAATAGAAATAATATTATTAAAAAATGAAGCAAAAATGTACAATTATTTTAAATATAATAAACTCAGATATCAAATAAAGTTCAGACAATATGGTTCGAAGAAATATTACAATTATTTAGTATTGGATTTATTAACAAAATCATTTGACAAATGGAATAATGATAGAATCGCAAGTTTTAATTCAAATGAAATAGAATTGTTTAAAGTAATATTTCATCAAATAATTTGTTCAATAACGGAATTACATAATTGTGGTTATTTGCATAGAGATATAAAACCTAGTAATTTTTTATTAAAATACGATGAGACACAAGATTATAATTATAAAACAATACGAATTTATTTGATTGATTTTGGAATAAGCAAGTCATATATTAATGATTTAGGAAAGCATGTTAAAATGGAACAAGAAGAGGAGACAAGTGGAAATTATTTTTATAGAAGTATACATAATCATAATAAATGGAAACATAGCAGAAGAGATGATTTGTTATCCATTGGATATATGATGTTTTTTTATATTTATGGTAATTTTTTGTATGATATTAATGAAAAGGAATTAGTAATTTTAAAAAAAAATTGTTATTATAATTTATTTCCAACGTTATCAAAACTAATAACTTGTGGAAAGATAAACGATATGATATACAAATATTTTAATTATTGTAATCAGTTATCATTCGATGAAAAACCTGATTACGAGTATTTAAAAAATATATTTCTTAAATGATTATATATAAAATGTCATCTATTAATTTAATATCAAAAACAATAAAATATGTTGGTTTAGGTAAGGATGACCCATCGTATAATTTTGATATATCAGGTGAATTAAGAACTGATTTATTATATTTAAAAAATAAAATTGGGATAAAAAATGTTTCTCCTAATTTTTCAATTGATATGTCTGGATGTAATGATGCTATATTATTACCTGTTGGTGCATCAAATGAAAGGCCATCAAATCCAGTTGACGGTTTAATAAGATATAATAAATCAGATAAAATTTTTGAAGGATATAGTGATGGGTCATGGGTACAAATAAGTACAGGCGGAAATACTGGTGGAAATACTGGTGGAAATACTGTTGTGGTAGATAATACTGCTTTATTGGATCTTATTGGCAAACAACCTCCAGTTATAGAAGAATTAGAATATTTAAGTCGTCCAAATAAAATATTATTTAAATGGAAAAATCCGAAACAATATCCAACAGTATTAAAGTTTGATAGTGCGAATACAGCTAATCTATCTAATATATCATTTTTATCAGTTCCAGTTATTCAAAATATAAGAATGCGATATAGAGAATCAAATACATCTGGTGCATGGAAATATATAGATTTAATGAACCCATCAAATGTTGTAAGATATAAAAATCAAAAACAAGATAGTAGTTTTAATGAAGTTTTTAACAGAAATATATATGATATATCAAATAGTAATGGAATCGAGAATAGATTAACAAATACCATAGTGATGTATATACCTGATTCTCAAACATATTTTTTAAAAGATGTTAGTAATATTCAGCGTGCCGATATTGATAATACAAATTCTTCATATAGTTTTGAAAATACAAAGCATTTAATAGAATATAATGAAAAAAGTCAGTTAAAAATATTTTATTTAAATCCTAACATTGATCCATTAAATATAACAGCTGAAACAAATTATGATTTTCAATTTTACTGTTATAATAGTATATTAGATAATAGTTATAATATAACAGAGTTAAAAAATATATCAACATTAACTGTTAATCCACCCACATCCATTAAGATGGCGACATTTGGTAGTAACGACGGATTTTACGGTTTAATTAGTAGAGAAAATAAAATTATATATCTAAATTTTTATATACCAATATTACAATCATTAAGTGCTGAAAATATAAGAATTGATAAAGAAAAAAATAACGATGAATCTGAAATAGAAGATATATATTGGAGTTCATTTTCAGTATATTATGAAACATGTAACGCTTATGATAATAGTAATGTTACAAGTGAAAATATATTATGGAATGATATATCGGGATATTTTTCATTCGACACAGCAAATAAAAGTAACAATGTAAGTATAATAGATTCAAGTATTGTGTTGTTAAATTCATTTAAGAAGATGAGTGAAATGGATAATATATCATTTCGTGTTAAATTATACGACGAAAATAATGTTAATGATAATGTATTTTTAAATAAATTTTTTAGATTGTCTGTTATCGCTAAGAATAATATAGCAAAGAATTGGGGCAACAAGGGAGATTATTATTATATTAGATATGGTAATCCCGATAAACCTACAAATATACCTACTATAAATTTATTACAAACGAACAATAAAAGTTATAATATGGAATTAAATTGGGTAACATGGAATAGTAATTATAAAACATCAATAAATACAAATAGTGCGTTAATTGATAATAGATACGATGATTTTAATACAATACCATTATCAGATTATGAATTTGTAATTCATGCAGAAGATCAAACTAACTCTTCAAATGACTCAATTAGATATTGGTATATACGAGAAAAAAATTATAATTCATCAGAACCAATGACAAAAACAACAAACAATCATTATTTTATACCATTATCAGATGAATCTAAGAATTATAAATATAAGGTTAAATTCAGAGTAAGAAATATATTATTTGGAATGAAGCCAACATCTGGTTGGTCAACAAGTTCATATAATAACAATATAGGTATATTAAATAATTCTACACACAATAACAATTTTTCAGGATGGAGTGAATATACTTCGTTTTCTGATTTTTTTGTTCCAAATGTTCCAAATGCGCCGATATCTCTATCTAAAAAATTTTATCATCAAGGTAATAAAAGTATAAATACAGATGATTTTGTTGAATATACATTTGATACACCAACAAATAAGGGAGGCAACAATATAAATATACAAGAATATAAATTAAATTATAAAAAATCTCAAACAGAAAATGAAACAATTGTATTATCATCTTCGAATTCAAATACCGAACCCATTAAAGATTACATATATAAATATGAAAGTAATATGATTGATTTGTCATTTTCATTTTCAGTAAGTGCTAAAATTTTTTTTATGTCAAATTATAGTGTAAGTGCAAATTATATAACGGTGCCAATAGCACACCCAGATAAATTGATATTATTCACAACAATAGGAATAGATAACAATTTTTCATTTATATTAAATAATTCTAATATGTTATTAAATATTAGAGAACCTACGAATAGTGTTATAGATTCATATATTCAAAATAAATTATCATATAATACAGCTCATTTTCATAATGAATCGGCTATAAGTGTTTTAGAGGCTAGTATGAGTATACTAGATGATAATGATATTCTTTATTCTATAATAGATATAAAAGATACAATACAGATTGCTAAGCATATATTCAATTTTGAAATTAACACGACGTTAAATAATTTATACGATTTATCTAATAACAATGAATTAGTATATAAATTTGCATGTAAGAATGTATTAAGTAGTACATATTCTCCGACGGAAGAATTTAAAATTATTTATAAAAAACCAGTATCAAATAATTTTGATAATGCAAGCACATTATCTTGGAATAGTCCCACAAATAAAATAGTGCTTACTTTATCTAGAGTAGATGGTGGTATTAATACAAGCAATAGTATACTTCCTTTAACAATAACACCTGAAAATTTAAAATTTTCAAATACAGTATCTGAATTGTTATGGGAAGTTAAAAGTAATCCATTTATATTAAACGGTATATCAAATATTTATACAGATTATAATAATAATAGTTATAATTCAAATGACTATTTAATTAATTCAATTGGTGATATATCATTAGATATATTGTATACTATATCATATAGATGCAGAAATAGATATGTTGATGATTATATAGATGAAAAAACATGCAAGATTAAAATAGTAAAACCAAATTCTCCATCAATAGATATTAATAAATTATATATAGTGGACAGTCATCCAAATAATCAAAAAAATAAAATAATAATAAATTGGACAAAACCTTCAAATACGGGATTACATATATCTAATAATGATTCAAATCCATCAGATAATAATACTTTAAAAATATATAAATATCATGTTTATATAAAAAAAAGCACGGATACGGATTATAATACATATTTTGAAATTGTGTCATCATCATCTACAGATGATGCAAATAATTCATTAACAATAATATCAAACACAACAACCGATTATAATGGTAATACATATTCAATATTACCAGATACTCAATATGAAATACAAATATCAGCATATAATTGGATAAAAAAATCTACAGAAGGAAATAGAACAAGTTGGAGTTTAACTACTGATAATCAAAGTGTACCAAAAACTATTGTAGATATAGATAGAGAATTGAAATCAGGATATATTCCAATAATATCGAATATAGGAGGAAATTATTCCAACTCATCTAGTAGTGAATATTATTATTTGAGTGGTGAAACATCAGTACAACAAACAAATGAGGTTGTTAAAAATATAAATGCAATTAATACTGATAGTTCAAAAATATCACCAATCCTTGCGAATTTAAGTTATAATAAACCAAATAGCAATACAGAACCATTATTTGGTGTTAGATTTAAAATAGTGAACATGGATAATACATCGAATACAGATTTATTAGAGACGGATATAACTAAAGTTACAAAAAATACATTAAGTGGAGAAATAGATATAAAAAATTCGGGTATTATATATGCAAAATTAAAATTAGACACAAGTGTATTGGATATATATAAAGATAGTGATTCTTTTATAGATAATTCAGGACAATGGTATAAAATAAATGGAATAGAATATGAATTAATTAAAAATGCAATAAGAGATTATACACCAAATATATATTCTAAAAAAGTAAGATTTCAAATAATATTTAATTATTATGATAAAGATGGTAATAGTACGGGTGATATTATTAGTGATATCAATTCAACCGGAAATTATTTTGGAAAAGTAAATTCAATTCCAAGTGATTTAAAAATAATATCAATTCAATATGAGCCATATTATGTTTGTAAAATTCCAACATTGAGACCAAATAAATCACAAAAAATTACAGTGAATTATGAGTTTGATAATAACACACCATATTATGTAATGAATTGGTTAACAAAAAATTATATACGAGATGAAAATAAGTTATATTTAAATAATACTATAGATCTTTCATATGGCACTGATTTATTAAAAAAAGACAGTTCTAGTTGGAATAGCAATCCAATAATAAAGACAAATAATAATGGTATTGATATATTAAATAATGGAAATAACATAAAAACAAATGGTGTTTTTTCTCAAAATATTAAATTTGCATTTAATGCTAGAAATATAAAAGGAGAATCGGATTTATCATATAGTGAACAAAAATTTATATATGATAAAGATACATATACAATGTTAGATAGCATTGATAGTAATAGTAGTGATAAAATACATGGCTCAATAGATGATTTGCCAGCTACATCATTATCAATTCTTGATAATAATATATTAAAAATACCGAATAATTTTGACCCTTTTAAACATAATAATACAAATTCAGACACTGTATATACATATATTAATAATTCAAATACAGAATGGATTGATGGATTATTTAAATCAATATACGACAATAGTAGTAATGATATTAGTAATAATTTAATACCATATAAAGGTACATTTATGACACCCAAATCATTTAAAAATAATATAACTTCTGATAGTGATTATAAATTTTTGTATAATTTTTATAATAATGAATTAAAAATTGACTCACATTTGGATTATAATATTTATACAGAAGGAAATGATGTATTTACAAAATATTATAGATGGATTGGTTTTCAAGTTAACATTAAAATGACAGGAAACACATTACCATCAACAGGACATGTTAAATTTAAAATAAATACATCTTCCGGTTCATTAACACAAAGTAATTTAAATACTGGTAATTTAAATACTTCACATAATGTAGAAGTATGGACGAAAACATCTAAAAACTTTCAAGAAGAATCTTATTTTCATCGATTGTATACAAATACATATGCTGATACACCAACAATATCAGCAATATTAAATGGTCAATTAAAAAATAGGTCATCAATGATACAATTACCATCATCAGATAATGAAATGAAAGTTGCAATAAAAAAACATCAATTAAATAATAATGATATTTTAAATATTTTTATTTTAATTGGTGTTAAAAATGAATTAAATTTAAATATTAAGAATATTGTTATAACTGAAATAGGTAAGGGATAAATTACTATTAAATATAATAATAATTATATATGTAATAATATATATAATTATTAATGGCATCAACTGGAACATTCGATATAAATGAACAAGTTAAATTGGCACTAAATAATTTATTATCAAAATCAATGACTTCATTTGATAAACCGTGGTACAGTGACTTACCGAATCCGACTAGAGAATTTCCTAAAAACATAATGTCTACAAATATATTAAATAAAGAACCTACAAATGATAATCCTTATACAACAATATTAAACTATTATTTAATTGATCCATCCAGTAATAAAATAACAAATATACAAGTAAAGGATATAGATAATGATCCAAGTGTATTAAATTTAACCGATAGTGAGATTAATTCATTATCAGATACACATTCAAAAAGTTCTGGAATTATTAATCTTTCCAAAGATATGTATTGTAATAATGATAATAGTAATAATTATAATGGTGTCTTATTATTAGATTTAAATGAATTGTCTAGTAGTGAAATAGAAACTGCAACAGATGGTAATAAATATTACACAGATGCATTATATAATAAATACCTTATTCCACATATTAAATTATATATACGATTACCTACAGAATATTTTGGAGGTTCGAAATCATCAAATGATAATATTTCATTTCAAGGGATTAGAGGATTATTAAAAAATGCAATCGGTCCAGCACAAAGGATAAATTTATGGATAACAAAACATAACAGTTTTGGAAATAATATATCAAGAATAGATGAATCTGAATATATTGTTTCCGAAACAGGTGGTATAGTATCTTTTTATAAAACAAATTATACTGATGTAGATATAGATAAAGAGCCAAATATAACGTTTTTTAGATATGTTGGTGATACAGGTTTTCAAACACCTATCAAATTTGGATTAGATACATCAAAGAATTCATTAAGTAATATATTTAATAACGATTTATTTATATCTACGGATACAAATAAAATTTATAGATATAATGGTTCTGATACAACATGGAAAGAAATATTAGGTTCAGGTTCTAGTTCAGGTTCTTCTAATAACAATAACAATAACATAACAGTTGATTTATGTAGTAATTTTATTCAAACAGTTCAAAGTACAAGTGATGCTGGTTCATTATTGATAGATACATCATATAACAAGTTATACTATGTTAATAGTAATAAAGATTATATAAAAATAGGAATATATAAAAACGAAGATGTATCTTTTAATAATGTTGAAATTACAAATAATTTGAATGTAAATGGAAAAATAACTTCAAATGAAGCATCATTTGATACTATCAATGTTGATAATATATATTTGAAAGATTTATCATTGACGAATTTAGATGTTTCAATAAACGTGACGATAGATGGTTCTTTATCTGCAATAGAAGCAAGTTTTGGAAATATTTATAATAAAGATTATATAAATAGCGAGTTTAATAATATAGACAACAGTCTATCAATACTATCATCAGATGTATCAACAATAGACAACAGTCTAATAATTATAACGTCAGACATATCAACCATAGACAATAGTCTATCAATACTATCATCAGATGTATCAACAATAGACAACAGTCTAATAATTATAACGTCAGACATATCAACCATAGATAATAGTTTATCAATTGTAACGTCAGACATATCAACATTGGATAATAGTATGATATTTATATACGAAAATACAATAAATGATTTATCAGGGTTTCCAATTAAAATATCATCTATATCCCCCACTAATGCAATAGAAGGTCGTAAGGGCGAAGCAATATTAAATAGTTTATCAAACAAATTATATATCAATATAGATGGTTCATCTAATTGGAAACATATAAATAATTCAGTATCATCAGGTACAAGTAACACAATAAATAAATTAAATGATATTTCAGATGTGAGTTACAATATTTCCGATATTTGTAATGGTGATATTTTAAAATGGAATGATAGTGAAAGTAAATGGATAATTGGAAAAAACGATAGATCTGTTAATAATAGAGGACAAAGTTTATTTGAGATAATGACCGAACAACCAGCAAAGTTCGATAATTCAGGTGATATATTTAAATCATCGGATAAAGTAATACTCAATTGGTCATATGATAATATTATTGCAAATTCTAAAATAAATACATTAGCAAGATTATCTTTTCATTCACCATCAAATAAAAAAAAAAGTATGCTTCCAAAAATAAGTTCTATAATTATAGAAATTTCTGGTAATAATGATATAGACCATACAAAAAATTCTACATGGATTCAATATAAAAAATTTACACCATCAAATAGTGAAACATATGACGTATCTATTTATAAATCAATTACTATAAATAAAACAAGCACAGATAATATTAACTTGGATATATGTTCGAATATACTATATCAAACATCTCCATTTGATATAAGAATATATGGTGAAAATTTCGCAGAAGATTATCCATCGAAAGATAATAGAGCACTATATTATAGAGATTTATCATTTTCACTTTCTGATGTTCCATCTAAACCAATATATGTAAGTGAAAATACAGGGAATAATATTGTATTAACATATAAAGTAATTAATACAGATAAAAGTAATATAAATTCATCTGCTAAAATAAATAAAGCAATAACAGATATAAGTGAAAACGAACGTTTATCATCACAAACAATAACACCAAATAATACAGTACAAAGTATAGAAACTAATATAGAAAATAAAGGAAATAATGAGAATTTTGAAATTAATTTAAATAATATAAAATTTGGTACCAAATATAATTATAAAGTAAAAGCAAAAAATAATATGAATTCACTATATTCTGAATATAGTGATTCAAGATTATCAGAGTATACAAACATACCCCAATCAACGAATGGAAAAACTATTACTTTTTCTATAAATGAAACTAATACAAATATAACAAGTAAAAATGATTTATTAAATTCGAACGTATTATATATTAATTTATCAAATAAAACATCCATAAATATGGATAATTCAATAAGAAGTTTTGAAATAACAAGACCCGAATCAAGTAAGAATGATCCTTATGGTTTCGGAAAGTTCATAGATAATTCATATAATCTGACAAGTATCAGTATATTTGTAAATGATATATCAAAAGCTGAGGTTTTATATCATGGATTTAATATATCTCAAAATTATACAACATCTGACAATATAAATATATATTTTTCTGATATATCGAATATAGATAGTTATAATGATGATAATAAGAAAAAAGGTTTTAGATTAAAAGGACAAATAAGTTGTACTGATTTTCAAAGTATTTCAAATATAGGTTTTATTGATAGTTCCAACAGTAATGTATTAAAATATATATATAAAAGAGATATATCATCACAGTCTGAAATATTTGAAACCAGTTTCAATATATATATAGATGATTTATCATTAAATCCAGAAGTTGATAACACTAATATGAATGAAACAATAACAATAAAATCACTAGTATATAACATGGGTATACCAAGTGTAAAAGATATTGAAATAGTTAAACAAAATATAAAATATAAAAATTTAAATTCAAAAAATATGTATATAAGAGGGGATAGAAAAATTGTCGATATATCTTTTGATAAAATAAATCACGTTGAAACAATTTATATGAATAAATCAGATATAAGTGAAAATGGAACATTCGTTTTATCTCAAAGAGATATTTCAAATATATTTTATAAAAAAACAATAGATATGTCAAATAATGAAAACAATGATATTATAAAAATAACAGAAACTGTTTATTCTTTGAATAAACCAAATGGTATAATTCAACAATCGAGAAATATTGATACTTCATATAAACATTTTTGTGATTATAATAGTTATAATGTTACATTAGATGGTAAGATTAATGAAAGAAAAAATAACCTTACCTTTTTTGAATTAGATTCAACTGAAATGTCAAAATTTGCATCGAATTTTGGAAGTATTACACCAATAAAATACATTAATTCATCAAATGAAAAAGCTGTTCAAAGTTCAACATTATTATTTTTAGATGGTACGGTAAGAACAAATAAAAGTAAAAAATATCCGGATACAACAGTATTTGATTATAATAATTTATTACCACATGATTTTACACACTATCAATATGGTGAAAAATCATACGATTTAAGTGGAATCGAAACAATTGATAATACAGGTTATAAATGGATTACATTTGAAAAAACAAAGGATGATATTAAATCAAATACAATAAGTGGAACAACATATTATTATATGAATATGAATGAATTTAAAAATGAACCTTATAATATAAGTGAAACATTATTGAATAAATTAAAAGATAAGAATAATAACGATGTATTGGGGTTAATGATTGCCAAAGTAAAAGATAATAATAATTCATACGTACCTAGGGTAGGTAATTTAAGTAGAAATTTAGATACACAAGGTTTGTGGTATTCACATAATAATGCGGATCCTACAAATTCACTAAATTATATTTTAAATGATGATAATAATAAGAGTTACTATGGATGTTTGTCGGATGCTGTAAATAATAATAATACTGATATTTGGGGACCACAATTTAAAGATGATGATATTGATGATATTAAAATATTTATTGGTTTAAAAAATGATATTGCATTAGAATTTTAACTCTCGTATTTTAACTCTCGTATTTTTATTTGATATTATTAAATTATATATAAGTTTTAAATTATATATAATTATACTATATACATTTATGTCAGATACATCTGCTTTTGATACCGATGAAAAGGTTAATATAATTATTAAAAATTTATTTGGATTTCCAACGACAAAAGAAACAAAACCTTGGTATAATGAAACAGAAGTTGCATATAATAATTATATTAAAGAATCTGAAATATTAATAGAATCAATACCAAAAGAAAATATAACATGGTCTCAAAAAACAAATTTAGCAGATTATAAATTATCATCAAGTGATTTTTATAGCGGAGGTGGTATATACGAATATAATGGTGTTATTCGTAAGTATGATAAAATATTTTTAGATCCAGTTCCAAATAGTGATAATAATTCATGGTATAAGTTGGATACATCAAATAATAATATATTACAAGATGGTATACAATTTAATACTACTGATAATGGTGAATATAATTATACATTAAAAAATAAGAAGGATAATGAGAAAATATTGAGTGATTCAACTGGAGGGAATTGGTTTTATGATATAAAAAGTGGAATCATATTTTTTCCAGATTATAATTCTTCCATAATAGATAATGATACTAAAAAACCATATTTTACATTTGTTAAATATATTGGTAAAAAAGGATTAAATGATGAGTTAGATGATATTAGAAATAATTTAAATACAGGTGGAAATGCAAATATCGATTTATGTTCCAATGTAGTTACAGACGGTCAGTCGACTAATAATACAAAAGGTTCATTATTAATAGATGCAACAAACAGAAGATTATATTATGTAAATGATGGTAGTTTTCAACAAATAGGAATATATCCAAATACAGATGTTTCATTTAATAATATTGATATATCAAATAATTTAAATGTTAAAGGTAAGATAGAAGCGAATGAAGCAAGTTTTGGAAATATTTATAATAGTGCATATATTGATGCATCATTTAATGATGTTTATACAAAGATAAGTAAGATAGACACGAGTATTAACAGTATAGAAGAAGAAGTATCCAACTTGGATGCAAGCATGTCAACAGCGTATACAAACATAAGTAAGATAGACACGAGTGTTAACAATATAGAAATAAATGTAATCAACCTGGATGCTAGCATGTCAACAGCGTATACAGACATATCAAATCTAGACACGAGTGTTAACAATATAGAAATAAATGTAAACAACCTGGATGCTAGCATGTCAACCGCGTATACAGACATATCAAATCTAGACACGAGTGTTAACAATATAGAAATAAATGTAAACAACCTGGATGCTAGCATGTCAACCGCGTATACAGACATATCAAATCTAGACACGAGTGTTAACAATATAGAAATAAATGTAAACAACCTGGATGCTAGCATGTCAACCGCGTATACAGACATATCAAATCTAGACACGAGTGTTAACAATATAGAAATAAATGTAAACAACCTGGATGCTAGCATGTCAACAGCGTATACAGACATATCAAATCTAGACACGAGTGTTAACAATATAGAAATAAATGTAAACAACCTGGATGCTAGCATGTCAACCGCGTATACAGACATATCA
>Ga0209664_1000754_pt1 | contig 18507 bp, 17 predicted proteins | sample SaaInlV_150m_DNA_FD_184668 | JGI IMG/M metagenome (GOLD analysis project Ga0209664, IMG submission 184668) | Marine microbial communities from expanding oxygen minimum zones in the Saanich Inlet - Saanich Inlet SI073_LV_135m_DNA (SPAdes) (version 2) | ecosystem: Environmental > Aquatic > Marine... | reverse complement strand
GAAAGAATTAGTTCCTATTGATAAACCTATATATCAACAACAAGAATATAATAAACCTTTAGTTTATGATATAAAAGTTAATGAAAATAGACCTAGTAACAATAATCAATATAAAAGGAAATCTAATAGAGATTACAACTTTAAGGATAGAAATAGAAATAATAGCTATAATAGTCAAATATTTTTAGAACCTATGAATGATAAATATAAAAAAAAAAACAAATTTTTTTTAGGTAAAAATTTTATTAAAGAAAACAAGTTAAATATAATTAGAATTAATAAAATTAATAATATTATAAAGGATAATAAATTTAGTCGAAAACAATTAAATAAACTAATTAATGATACTTCTCTAAAAAAAGCTCCAAAAAATTATTTAGATAATATTAAAAAAAATGCTTTTAATTAAACATTTATTTAATAAAAATATAACAGTTCTATCCTTACTCTATAACTTCTATCCATTAAAAACTTTATTGTACCAATTAAAATTAATTATTACAATTTTTATTATAAATTTAATAAATATATTTAGTAAATTTATATTAAAAAAATTCTCAACTGTTTATTACTTCTTCTAATGATTTAGTCCATTCATCATACCAAGAAGATTTCATCATTTCTTCATGTTCATAATCATTTGTATTAAAATCTGGAACAGGAAAATCTTCTGCTAGTATCTTGTAAAAAGGCCTATTGTCTTTTAACTCCTTACGATTATTATATACATCTATCCATTTCATCCATTCATCCATTTTATCTGAAAAAAATATATCTAATGACTGATTTTCATTCATAATCATATTATTTTCATCCTCAATCTTTTCATCACATTGATCATGTAATCTTTTTATAAAATCTCTATCTAAATTATCACCACGATCAAAAATCTCCATTTTTTCATCATCCATCTCAATATCAATTTTATTCCATTTTTTATAAAAATCATCCTTAATCTTTTTTTCTTCTTCTTCTAAATTATTAACTAATTTATCAATTTCATTATTATATTTATCTTTATAAAATTTTAAATGTTCTTTAGCTTCTTCCATTATAATAAACATAATTAACTAGTATGTAAAAATATTTCAAATTTTATTAAAATAAAACTTTCATTGTAAACAAAGAAAGATTGTTAGCAAATATCTTAAAATAGGTATCACTGCCATTCTTTTCAAATATATATTTTAATTCAAAACTTAATGTGGTAATACTCTCTTTTAAGTAATATTTAATAAAATTCTCCAGATTTTCTTTTTTTATAACATTAGGTAAATGCATATTCATTAATAATTTATAATAATCAATATCATCAACTGGATAATTATATTTAATTCTGCAAAATCGCTTTGATGATGAAGAATCTTGAATACTTACCATATTTTCAACTACTTCAAACTTAATTTCGTTTCCAAATCCACTTGAATAATATACTCTACGTACTCCTAAATTTTTCATCATACACAGACATTTTCTACAAGGTCTAGAGTTTGCAAATGTACTATCCTTGTGAAGTCTTAATACAACTACATCAACTTTTTTTGACTTTAGCTTTGAATTTGCGTTCTTTAAGACACCACCCACTTCTACTTTCCCAGAACACGTTCTTTCCGTAGTAATCTAGTAGAGCTCCCTCCTCAGCATGTACACTTGGAGTATGATTGCCCCACTTTCTATTTCTATTTTCATTACATGTTAACTTTGTTAACCTCTTGCCACCACCTATTACAGTTGCACATAGATGCTGCTGCTTTAATACACTGTTCGAGGCCGTATGTGCCATGTCATTTATTAGCGACATTGAAACCATTTTTATGATAATATGTTATCTATCATTTAAATTAAAATTTATCAATTTTTCTAATTTATTGTATATGGATTTTAAAATTAAGTATTTAAAATATAAACAAAAATATGTAGATTTAAAAGGTAATGGACCATCTGATAAAATAATTTCATATAGAAAACACGATGGTAAAGATTTTTTTAACACAGTTACTATTACTAGATCAAGAACTAATTCTGATTTTACTACACAATATGAAGGTCTAACCACTTCGGGAAATAAAGTTAGTCTTAACAGTAGAAATGAAAATAATACTTGGTTTAGAATCAACAAAGTTGATTCTAAAGAGTTTTCTAGTAATGAAACGGTACAACAATTATGGGATAATCATAACCAACAAAAATCTTCAACAACATACGATATTAAAGTAAATATTAATTTGCCTGTTATCATGAATCAAGCCATTTTAGACAGAATAGATATATGCATTAATGCAGGAGGAACAATTGATCACACTCATCATTTAACATTATATTCAGGTACAACTAATAATTTTGAAGATTTAAAAACTATTACAAATAATAGCAATTCTATAAAAGAAAAATTCTTAAATATATGTCAAAACTCTGATGATACAGGATCTGGTAGATATAAAATACTAGGACAAAATTTACCAGATGAAGTAAAACATATTATAAATTATGGAGATGATCTTAATTTAATTGCAAATCATGGAACTGAAAATAATGGAGGTAAAGGCGTATTTTTAGTTAAAGTATTTTTTGGAAATAATGTAGATTTCTCAGAAGTTTATGAATTATTAAGACATAATAATAATTTAGTTGATACAAACTTGTATACACGTGAAAAATATACTAATTTTACACTACACTTATCATTAGCAAAATTTGAAAATGTTAAACAAGCTTTGGATGCTTTAGATGTTATATATTCAAGTAGACTTGCATCCGGATTTAGTAATTACTTAAAAGATAAATCAAATTTTGCAAAGCATCTTAATATATCAATAAATTAAATAACATTATCGAAATTTAGCTTCTTTCGTACAAGTCTTGTTTTAACAGAAGGATTCAACTTCTTTTTAGGTGGAGAAGGAGTCTTTGCCAAAGACCTAGCAGGAGGAGTTCTAAAAAGATCTCTTCTTTCTTGTTTCCATGACTTCTTGGCAAACTTTTTATTACCTTCAGCCTTCTTAATATCGATATTTTTTCTTCGTAGGCGTCCGGCCCATTTGTTATTATTAAATTCTTCAGAATCTGACATTTGTTTATATATAACTAGATTTTAAGATTAAATTAAATTTTCAATTTTTTTACATAATAAACCTTTCTATATAATGTCTAATTTTAGCTTGTAATATCATTTGTTACAGTATTTATCAGACCCGTCAGTTATACTGAAAATAAATTTCGACACCCTTATCAAAAGCATTATCATCAAGATTAGTTACTGATATTGGTATATGTACGAATTTTATTTGATTATTTGTAAAAGCATGTGCACCAATACTAGTAACAGAATTTGGTATATCTACGGAAGTTAATTGGTTACCTTGAAAAGCACGAATACCAATGCTAGTAACAGATTTTGGTATAGTTAAAGATGTTATTCGATTATTCCAAAAAGCAGCCGTTCCAATACTAGTAACAAATTCTGGTATAACTACGGATGTTAATTGTTTACCAGTAAAAGCACCAGTTACAATACTAGTTATATTCTCATCAAAAAATGCTTTAAATTTTTTATTATTAATTTCTTCAGAATCTGACATTTAATTATTTTTAGATACATATCAAGATTAAATTAAATTTTCAATTTTTTACATAATAAACCTTTCTATATAATGTCTAATTTTAGTTTGTAATATAATTTGTTACAGCATTTTCCCATTTTTCAGATCCTTCAAGTAGTTTTGAAGCTCTAATTGTCATCCATGATTCAATTCCTTTTTCAACTAATAGTGTATTCAATCTTCTAATATTTTCTCTTGTTTCTTCTCTAATATTTCCTTTAGATTTAGATAATTTATCCATCTTAATTTCTTCAAATAGTTCTTCTGTAATACTATCAGAATCTGCTTTATGAACAAAATAATTAATATTGTTATCTTTAACCTTGTATCCTACTGTAGAATTTACAGTCTTATCAACAAACGATTTTTTACTCTTCCACAAATGTTCTGGTAAATAATGTAAGTTTGTTTGTAAAAACTTACTTGTTTTTCTACACGATGAATGGTTTTGTCTCCACCCATATGCTTTTTCTTCTTCGTTAATAAATTTAACTTTATCTCTTTCACCGTTAGAATTAGTAACTGTAAACTTTAGATTCTTTGATGGATATTCAATATAACTATCAAGAATCTCAAGATAATCCATATTTTCAAGTTTCTTGAAAGATGGTCCTCTAGAATATACTCTTTCCATATCTTTAGATTTACTGTTGTTTAATTTTGCTTCGTCTGGCATAATTTCTATCCTTACAGAACAAAATATTTAGGATTCAATTTTTTTATTAAAATTTTTTTATTAGAATTTTTAAAATATATATATTCTTAGTAATGCGAATATATCAATAAAATAATTTATATTAAAAAATTTGATTTTTCAAATAATTATAAAAACTATAATTATATATATGAATGATTTCTTAAATAATCCAGCCATAATTGAAGAATTATTAAGGTGGAATAGATGTAAATGGAGAAACCCTAGGACGAACAGAAGTATGAAACATTCTAGATACGATTATACAAGAACAAAGTTATACACTTATCTCGATGCAAATTATAGTAAAATTTTTCCAAATGGTTTTGATATATTTGATTCACTAGATAATAAAGATCCTGTTACATTAGAATATTTTTATACAATAGAAGATAACGAATACAAGTTATTGTATAATAATTTAGATGATTTAATAATCTACCAAGAGACAGATTTAAAAAATAAAAAATTTACTAGATGTTTGAAAAAAGAAACAATCTCATATCTAAAAAATTATAATATTACAAAACATCCAGTATCTCAAATAGAAATTCCAAAAGAAATTTATGATTCTATTCAAGAAAAGGCTGGAATAATAGATTCTGAATTAACAATAAAAGAAAGATCATTACAAGTTTTTCAGATTTTTAATAATATTTCTATATTTATAGACTTTAATCTATTTTTAAATTTAGATAAACAACAACTGTGTAAACTTAATTATGAAATATCAGATTTTTATTACCAAAATTTATCAGATGAACAGCGAACAATTATTGATAAAGAAGATGGAAAAAAAATATTTAAGCTTAAAAATCATGATTTTGATGACGTAACATCTGAGTTTATACAATTCTATTTACTAAATCAGATAGAAATTGTTATAAGTTGTAATAATCAAGATGTTAAATTAATGGCAAATTATATAATTCTAGGTGGTTTATCTCTAGTTATAGAAGAAGTAAGAGAAGAATACGAAAATTTTTCATTCAATTTTTAATTTTAGAAAATATTCATTCATTTTCTAAAGTTAAGATTTAATTTATTTTGTTAATGTTTATGTTCAGGTACTTCAGATTTATCTTTACCATGTATATATTTATCTTCAAGATATTTCTTGATATCATTGATTTCATTATCATTAATTTTTCTATTATATACAATTAGTTCGGCAATATTGAAATCTGCTCTTTCATTTCCATGACCACCTGCATTAATATAAATTCTATCAGATCCAATATCTCTACCACCATTAAAAGTTTTCCAACCATGTTTACCACTTCTTCTAATAAATTTCTTTGGTTGTTCAATACCTAGAATCCATGATCTTTGTTCTGGGATTTTATCTTTATCATGGTGACTTACCCAACTATTTTGATGAGATATACCTGCTCTGTTATGCCAGTGTCCTGCTAACCAATTAGTTTTTCCTTGTAAAATACGGCCATCTGCATCTCTTCCTTGAGGATCATATCTGGTTACGTAAACGATTGTCCAATTATTCCTATTTAAATTCATTGGAAATTCTAATCTAACATTAGTATTTCCTTTTAAATATCCAAATCCTTTTTCGATTCCATCATTATATTTAACATAAGAAGATTTATCAACTTTAGTTAATTTTCCTTGATGCATCTTAACATCTTTTTTACCTACTGGATCTTTCCAAACTCCATCTTTAAATGACTCCAAGTTATATCTGTTTTGAATACCTTTAACAACTTTCAATAATCCAGTTGAGTGCTCGTGTTCATGTTCATGTTTAGGTATAACATCATGTGTATGTTCAGGAACTCCAACTTTTCCATTTATGTATCTATCTTCAAGATATTTTTTAACAGTTTCTATTTCAGTATCATTTAACTTTCTGTTAAATATTGTTAATTCAGCAATATTAAAATCTGCTTTTTCATTTCCATGTCTACCTGCATTAATATAAAGTCTATCAGAACCAATATCTCTACCACCATTAAATGTTCTCCAACCATGTTTACCACTTCTTCTAATAAATTTCTTTGGTTGTTCAATACCAAAAATCCACGACCTTTGTTCTGGAATTTTATCTTTATCGTGATGACTAACCCAGCTATTTTGATGAGATATACCTGCTCTGTTATGCCAATGACCTGCTAACCAATTAGATTTTCCACCTTGTAAAATACGGCCATCTGCATCTCTTCCTTGAGGATCATATCTGGTTACATATACAATGGTCCAATTATTCCTATTTAAATTAGTTGGGAATTCAAGTCTTACATTAGTGTTACCTTTTAGATATCCAAATCCTTTTTCAATTCCGTCACTATACTTAACATATGATGATTTGTCTACTTTAGTTAATATACCTTGGTGCATTTTAACATCTTTTTTACCTACTGGATCCTTCCATACACCATCTTTAAATGATTCAAATTCATATCTATTTTGAATACCTTTTATTGAATTTAATAAACCTTTTGAATGTTCGTGTTCATGTTCATGTTTAGGAATAACATCGTGGGTATGTTCAGGAACTCCTCCTTTGGCGTGTATATACTTATCTTCAAGATATTTCTCAATATCATTGATTTCAGTATCATTAATTTTTCTATTATATACAATTAATTCGGCAATATTAAAATCAGCTTTTTCATTACCATGTCTTCCTGCATTAATATAAATTCTATCAGAACCAATATCTCTACCACCATTAAAAGTTTTCCAATCATGTTTACCACTTCTTCTAATAAATTTCTTTGGTTGTTCAATACCAAAAATCCAAGACCTTTGTTCTGGAATTTTATCTTTATCATGATGACTAACCCAACTATTTTGATGAGATATACCAGCTCTGTTATTCCAATGTCCTGCTAACCAATTAGTTTTTCCTTGTAAAATACGGCCTTTAGCATTTCTTCCTTGAGGATCGTATCTGGTTACGTAAACGATTGTCCAATTATTCCTATTTAAATTCATTGGAAATTCTAGTCTTACATTAGTATTTCCTTTTAAATATCCAAATCCTTTTTCGATTCCATCATTATATTTAACATAAGATGATTTATCAACTTTAGTTAATAAACCCTGGTGCATTTTAACATCTTTTTTACCTACAGAATCCTTCCATACACCATCTTTAAATGATTCAAAATTATATCTATTTTGAATACCTTTGACAACTTTCAATGAATTATTTGAATTTCCTGATAATTTTTTTAACATTTCTAAATTGAAACAATTATTCTCTCCAAAACAGATATTCGCATCTTCAGGTAACTTTAAATCACTCCCTGTATTAAATTTATTTACTATTTTTTGAATATCTTTAATTTCACCTTCTACATCTTTAACATCTTTTTCTACAATTTTGATATCATTTTTAACTTCATTCTCTACATTTCTAATATTTTTTCCAACACTTTTAATGTCATCTCCAACATTATCAATTGATTTTTTTAAATTATTCTCTATATATTTAACATCTTTTTCAAAAGTTTTAATGTCATCTCCAACAGTATCAATTGATTTTTTTAAATTATTCTCTATATCTTTAACATCTTTTTCTACAATTTTAATATCATCTTTAACTTCATTCTCAACATTTTTAACTTCCTTCTCTACATTTTTAACTTCATTCTCTACATTTTTAACTTCATTCTCTACATTTTTAACTTCATTCTCTACATTTCTAATATTTTTTCCAAAAGTTTTTCCAAAAGTTTTAATGTCATCTCCAACAGTATCAATCGATTTTTTTAAATTATTCTCTTTACTCGAATTTATTTTTTTACCATTTTTATCTAAAAAATTAGTAGCTCTAATATCTCCATAGAAAGTTGTAGTTCCTTCATCATCAATTGTCATTCTTTTCTTTTGTTTATTAATATTTCCACCAGTATACATATTTATAGAATCTGAACCATGAAAACCTAATTGGTTTTTATCACCATTTAAACCTTTGTTAAAATAAATTGCATGATTTGCATCCCCACCTTCTATTTTTGCTCCACCGTTCTTATTTATTAACATGAAATCACCTTTTGCATTTAAATCTCCTGATCCAGATACACTGAAATAATTTCCTTTACCACCAATATTTACATATTTATTAGAATCAACACCAACAACTAAATCTTTATTATCTTCTGAAAAAATACCTGGTTTATTATCATAAGATCCTAATCTTAATTTTCCATTATTATCTTTGTCAGATATAAAAGATCTACCTCCAGTAATACTAATACCATCATTTAATGTTAATTTAGTTTTAAAATTAGAACTATTAATATCTTCTCCAGATTCATTAACAAATTTTTTAGCTTTTATAGTACCATCTACATCAAGTTTATATTTTGGGTCATCTTTTGATATACCTACATTACCATCATTAGATACTACAAGATTGTTATTTTTTGTTCCATTTGATCCTACAGATAATCTTATTTTACCATCATTTGTATTTCCTTTAATATAAAAATCATTATCAGATTTTAAGAATCCTACACTTGCTAATTGATTATCTCCTCTATCAAAACCAACAATAGTTTTATCCTTTCCTTCTAAATTTAAAAGTATACCATCACCTTTTATATTTGAAGATTTTGATTTTAATGAATCAGTAGTTAAATTTTTAGTTTTTACATTATCAGTATTTACTTCTAATGAACTTATCGATTTTTTTATATTAAAATCATTAACATTAATTTCTTCAGAATCTATTACATTAGCTGTAATATCATTGGCAGATAAATTATCAGAAAAAACTGTATTTCCGGATATTAAATTTTTTCCACTTTTCTGATGATTAAAAAATGTAGATGATCCATCTTTATTATTTTCATTTTTTTGATTTTTAATTTCTAATTGCTGATTATCAAATAATGTTGATCCCTTAAAAGTAGTGATCCCATTGATAATATTTTTATTATTATTATCAATATTAAATTGTGTACTTCCATTTTTACCATCTATTCTAAATTCACCATTCATATGTAAATCAGTTTTAGGCTTTCTTACATTTATACCAATATTATTATCGTTAATACTCATATTTTTTGGAAGTTTAACAACTTCTGGAATTTTGCTTCCGTCGGCTAAATAATATCCTTTAGCAGAAACTATACCATCTAAGCTTAAATTTCCTAATAGTGCTAAACCATCTTCAGATTTATCGTCTCCAGTAGTTTCAATATTAGAAAAACCTTCTTTAGATTGACTACAATCATTTACAAATTTTCCATTAGTTAAATAATACATATACAGAAAATTAGAAAAAATAATTGAAATAATATAATTTTTTAAAATTTATATTATATAATGGAAATTTGTAATAGAGTTACAAGTTATGTAAGAAATAATAACTTAGATAAATATTCTTATACTATTTTAATATATGATTATAAATCAGATGAAATACTAAATCTTATTAACAAAAAAATAGAAAATGTTAATAAAAAATCATTAGACGGACATAAAAAGAAAATTATTAATGATAGATTATATAAATTAAAAACAACATTAGAAAGTATGTATAAACCAGATGAAGAAATTAATGAGTTTATAATTATAAACGAAACTATTGAATTTTTCAAAATTACGAAAAAAGACAGGCAGTTTTGTAAAGATTGGAATTTTAGTAAATTTATGTTTATTCAAAATGGAATAGATATTGATAGTTATGATAGCACACATGAATCAATAGAATCATTTATTAATGAACTGATATCGATTGATAAAATAAAAATAGTATTTAAATTTGATAAGAATACATTTTATGTTAATCAAATAGATTCTACCAAAACAAATACTATCGAAAATCATTCTATTAATGAAGAACTAGTAAATAATTTAATTAATAAATACAAACCAATAATAATATATGGATTAAATCCATTAGTTAAAAAAATGTCAATCAATACAACATTATCAAATATTACATATTATAAAAATTTATCAAAAAATGATGTTATTGAATCTATAAATAAATATGAAATTAAAGAAAATCAACTAACATTTAAATCAATTGTATTAGATAATATTAATAATCCTGAATATGATGAAAAATTTTTGTTTGGTACTAAAGAAATAAGCATGGGATTAAATAATTATATGGTAAAACATCTGTTTATTAATCCTAAACTTTTAAAAAATTTTAATAATTCAGATGAATCTAAACAACTCATCTCAAATATTAAAGTTACAATCGTTCAACCAATTGAACCAGGTGATTATGGTATAATACTAAATAAAAATTATGGCGGTGCTATTGCTTTAAAATATTATTAAACTGAATTATCATTTAATATTCTATATTTATCTTCTGGTCTTTCTAAATTATGTTGTTTAGTATCATCTGTTTGAACAACTCTAGATTTTTCTTTAATTCTTCCTGGATCCTTTGATGGATCAGAAATTAATGTAGGTCTCATCCTACCTAATATATCTGGTAATTCTAAATGTTTCCAAGCTTTGATATAATCTTTATTCATCATATGATCATTTATCTGTTCATTAATTCCTTTTATTTTTTTATTACTTGATAAATCAACACTTGATTCACTATCTGATTCTATATCATTATCTTCATCTAATTTAATTCCAGCAAACTTTAATCCACAACAATTGTATTCTATGCATTTTGGATTTAAACAACCTTTACAACCACAAGGAAAACAAAACCATTGATAACAACAAGGACCACACATATATTTCTTACTTTCATCAAAGTCTCCAGTATCAATTAAATGATTAAACCAAGATATTATATCATTTCCAAATATAGGAGAAATCTCCATTAGTCTATTAAAATCTTCTTCTGCTTTACTTATAAATGTAGATGCATCTCTACGTTCAGATCTATTTTTAGCTAATTCAACTTGAATCGATCTTGAATATTTATCCCAGGACAATCCAGAAAAACGATGTCCTTCGTATAATCCAGCAACACCTATATATTGAGATATTGTAGATAATATTGCACAAAAAATATTTGAACCTGCAATTACTAATATTAGTAAATCTGCATAAGATGGATCAAAACTTGATTGGGCAAAATTACCAGAACCAGCTAATGTTGAAATTATTATAACAGGAATTGAAAACCAAGCATTTAAACACCAGTATTTTTTAGCTGACCTATCATGCATTGTCTTAAAACACAAGCCTTTGTCAGCCCAATTTTTAAGAATTTTTTCATTTTCATCATTCCATTTAACTTCTTTTGGGAACTTCACATTAGATAATGCATCTTCACTATTATCCTTTCCATCTGCTTGAAATATATCATCCCTTATCATTATAGATTAAAAATATTACTTTTTAAGTATTTATATTATAAAATTGTATTTCTCTTAAAACAGATTCAAGAAAAAATAAACTAACTTCATAATGATACTTAAATATTCTAATCAGTTCATTAGTTAAATTTTCTAATCTTTCCAAATGATTATCTTTAATCCATATCGGCTTTGATTTATTTTTTGATTCATCTTGTATTTGTTTTCTTATTTTATTAAAACTTTCTTCAAATAATAATATTGTTTTTCTATCTATATTAACAACTTTTAAAGGAGTTCCTTTTTGTTTAAAGATGCTATTTTCTAATATATCATTTAAATCAAAAATAGCTTTCTTTTTTTTAATATCATAACTTTTAATATGGTAGTTATAAGAATCTTCAATCATCCCTTTATAAAAATAAATATCATCTTTTTCATGACAGTCAAGTTCTAACTTACTTTCAAATACATCGGCATACTCTCTCATAATTGATAAACCTTGATTAGTATTTGAAATGATATCACTCATTTTTAATAAAATAGTAAATGGACTATTATAATTACCTGATACATCAGTAAAATCTAAAAAAACATCTTGGACTAAACCTTGGCCACTTAGATCATTCAGTATATCAAATCGACAAAATTCCCATTCCATGCCTAATTAATATAAATTAGAAAAAACATTAAAAGAAATTGTTATTAATCTATATTATATGGATTTCACACATAATTTTTGTGAATCAAGATTAAACGAATTTAAATCTCCTGAAATATGGAATTCTTATTCAGCATTAGTAATAAGTATTATTCCTTTTTTATTTAAAACACCTTTAGCACACGAGTTAATAAATGTTAAATATTTATTAATTTTTAACGGAATTGGAAGTTTCATTTATCATTATTATTTAAACTGGCTTGGCAAACATCTTGATGAAATTTCAATGATATTATGTAATTACTTTGGGATTAATTATTTACTAAATATTTATTTTTTAAATAATACATTAACAAAAAATAAAAAAGATTTTTTGAAAACTATAAATCTTTATTTTTGTGTATTATTTACATCATTAAATACATTACCAAATTTAGACTATTTATTCCCAAACCTATTTGCTGTATACTTAATTCCTACTATATACCTAATATACTATATTTGTAATAATTTTGATATAAATAAACACTTTATATATTTTTCTTTAGGGACTTCTTCTATTGGTGTTGTTTCATGGATAATATCAGAAAATTATTGTACAGAATTTACAAAATACGGACATGTAATTTGGCATTTATTATTTCCATTTGGATTTTATAGAGTAATCGACTATTTAGATGGAAAATTTAATAAAAATTGCACAGATTTTATAAAAATTGATTTGTAATTAGTTAAAGAAGAACCTTAATTCTATATAATGAGCCTAACTAATGTTGAATACATTCAAAAAGAACTTGATTCTATTGTATTAAAAAACTTATTGCACATGTTCCAAAGAAGAAATTATATTAAAGATCATGAAAAAACATTTTTAACAATATCAGATTCTAATTCAGTACTAACAAACACAATTTTAACTGTGAATGGAGATATTGATTCTAAATCAGACAAAGTTGTTTACCAAATTTATAAATCAGCTAGTAAACTAAATTCAATATCACAAGGATCACAAGTAGATGAATTTCTAAAAAATGATATTAATAATAAAAAATTTCTGATATTGTCTGAACAAAATAAAAAAGTATTCAAACAATCAAGAGAACAGTACCCAAATACAGAAGTATTTTCTCAAAATGAACTTTTGGAAGATATACCATCAAAAGATATTATTCCAAATCATCATCTATTAATTAAAGAAGAAAGAGATGAACTATTAGCACATTTTAATCAAAAGAATTTTAAAAAAATTTTTGAATATGATATAATGAGTAGATATTATGGTGCTGTAACTGGAGATATTTTTAGAATTGAAAGATTTAATACTACTTCTGGAAAAGGAATTGACTATAGAACTGTTGTTTCAGGAAAATATGATATAATCTTTTAAATTAATAGATTGTTTTTTTATTAAATTTCTAAATCATTATATTAAAATGATAAAAGATCTATTTAATTTAATAAAAACACAAAATTATGAAGAAATAATAAATAAAATTAAAAAATCAAAAGAAATTAATTATAATTTTAAATTTAATAACGAAAATTTTTTTATAGAGTATGTGATTGAATCAAATAATATTAAATTTATTAAAGAGATACTTAGTAAAAATATATCAATTGATATAATTGATTCAAATGGAAATACATTGTTATATAATCTAATTAAATTTGATAATAAAAATTCGTTGGATATTATAAAATTGTTATTAGATAAAAATGAAAAAGAATTAACATATGGAGTTAATATAATTGATAAACAGGATATTAATGGTAGAACATGTTTATTTTATTGTATATTATTTAATAATATTAATGCATTAGACTTGATAATAAATAGATTCAAATTGTTGAATCATTCCAATAAAAAAGAAAGAACAGATTTGAATACTTTAGATTCAAAAGATATAGAAAAAATTAAAGATAATAATGGTGATAATATCTTATCATATTGTTTTAAAACAAATAGAATAAAATTTATTAATAAAATACTAAAAATTGGGAAAGATATTACAAGTGAAACTAATAATAATGGTGAAAATATATTACATTTATCAATTCTTACATTTTCGACTGATAATATTGAATTTATTATAAATATAATAAATAAATACAACTTGTTGAATCATTATAATGAAAAAACATTTGATGATGGATTTACTCCTCTCCAGTTATTTATGTCAAATATAAATAAATTTGAAAAAAATAGTAAATTATTGGATATTATTAAAAGTTTTACTAAATACTCAAATATATTTGAACAAGATAATTATGGTAATAATTTATTACATACTACAATAAAAGAAATGAATATCGAATATTTATCATATTTTATAAGTCAAATAATTAAAGTTACAATACAACAAAAAATTAATATTGATGGTAGTTTTTTTAATTTTACAAATGTATTTGGATATACACCATTACATATGTTTATTGATACAATTAGAAATGAAAAATCTGATTCTCTAAAAATAATAACAAAAATATTAATTCAAAATACTGATTTAAATATTCAAAATATTTATGGAGATACAATAATTCATCTATTATTAAAAAGAAATTTATTTATTCAATATTCAAAATTTTTAGATAACAAAGAAATCAATATATTTATTGAAAATAAAAAAAATATTACTCCGTTTGAATTAATCAAAAATTATAAATTAGACGATAATTCTATTATTATGGATACCATATATAAATCATATTATAATACTTTACAAAGTTTTGGAAAATCAAATATTCTTGCTTATAATTATAAAAAACTTGATAATTGGGAAATAAAGTGTACTAAAAATGAATTGAATTACGATTCTTGTATTAAAAATATAAAGGAAATAATTTTTTCTAAAAAAGATAATAGATCTATTCCTAAAGAAAGAATAGTTAAATATGATTTTGATTCTGGTATTGCTATTAATAATTGTTTTTTTACTGGTTATCAAATTGATACTTTATTTGGATTACTTTTATTGAAAGAAAAATTTAATATCAAATTATTAATAGGATATCCATTAACTGTTAATGAAAATTTGGAAAAATTATATTCTGATCTTGGTCTAGATTATACTCATGAATTTAATTTTAATAACATAATGATCTACTGGATTTATCAAAATATTGTTTTTCCAAATGTTTTTGATGAAAAAATAAAAATATATATAAAAAATAAAGATATTGTTGTTATTCCTATTGGTATCGAGCTTTCAAATGGTGCTCATACTAATATACTATTTTGTGATTTTAAAAATAATATAGTTGAACGATTTGAACCTAATGGTAGTAATCCTCCAGTAAATTTTAATTATAATCCTAAACTACTTGATAAAATATTAAGTCAAAAATTTATTTCTTTTAATTCTGATATCAAATATATTACTCCTAATGAATTTTTACCTAATATTGGATTTTCAATACTTGAGAATGTTGATAGTAATTGTAAAAATATTGGAGACCCTAATGGATTCTGTTCTGTTTGGTGTATATGGTACTGTTATCAAAAATTATTAAATAAAGATGATGATATTACAAATGATATATCTAATCAATATAACTCACAACAATTTGTAAAATATCTTATAAAAATTTTAAAACTTCAAAGTAAAAATTTTAAAACAGTTATTCGTAATTTTAGTAAAAATATATCATCATTACGAGATAGATTCCTAAATAAATATAATATTGATATTAATAATTGGATTTCATATGATTATAACGAGGAAACACTTATTAATATGGAGAAAGATCTTGTAAAAAATTTTTTATCTGATGATTAAATAAATATATCTGATTCAAAATCATCATAATGTCCATTTTGATCATACCCTCCTTCTTGTTCAAAACCTCCTTCTTGTTCAAAACCTCCTTCTTGGCTATCACTATCTTCCTCTAGTTCATCTTCTTGATTAATAATTTGATTTACATCGTCATCTTTTTCTTGATCTTGTTCAGATCTTAATATTGAATCACCTTCTACTACGTTTCCATAATAACTATTAACTTCTTCTTTTGTTGCAAAATCTAATAATCTTCCAATAACCTTAATTTGATAATCCTGTTGATTTATTCTTGCTTTTACTACCTCTATTTTTACGAAACTATTAACTGTTAATACCTCATTTGATTTTTTATGCAAAAAATTATCATATATGTCCCAAATATCTAAATCTATATTTTCTTTTGGAATAAATATCATTATTGGTCCATTAACTGCTAAAATCAAAACTTGATTAAGATTTTTAATTTGTACTACCAACTCAGTTTTTTCAACTGGAATACACATCCTGCAATGAAAAGACACTTTGAAATTACAACAACCAGATAAGTTTTCTGGTTCCATATCCATTGCTTCTGAACCCTCTATTCTATAAACTTCATCGATAAAACCATTTTTATTGCATTTTTTTTCTACTTTTTTTCTTAATGTCATTTTTATAATATTTTTAATGTCACTATTCATCTGATTAGGTTTAACCTGAATCTTAGAATATTGAGTTATATTTTTATAAGGTGATACTAGTAAACTCATTATATACTGAGACATCAATCTTTTAAATAAATAATCAATTTTTATATTAATAAAATCTCTTCCAAGATTTTATTAATTTACGGAGCAAACACATATATCTTATTTTACATGTCGGTTGGTGTAATACTAAATTATTCCCAATTTTTTTATATCTTTAATATCTTTTCCATAAATAAATCTTACTGCAATACTTGCACAAACAATTTCTAATAGATCATCTACCTGTAAATATTCAAATGCCTCTGCAAGATCTTTTAATTTGTCTATACTTTGTCTTATTAAAAAATCATTTACTTCTTTACCTACATAATTTAATAAAACATCATCTTTACATCCAAAATAACAACCTTCTAATATTGGTGTTGGTATTGATAGTTTTTCAAAATTATTTTCTCTAATATATTTTTTTAACTTTAAACTTAATCTTATCCAATCATTAATTAGAAATTCTTTTAATAAACATTTATTCTTAAAAAATATAATCTCATCAACTGTTGAATTAATACTAAATAGTTTTGAATCTTTTAATACTTCTGTAGGAATTTTATAAATTTTATTATTAATATCTACTTTTGAAATTATGGAATTATTCCACTCTAGATCTAAATAACATATTTCATCCTCGTTTAATATCTTGGACAAATTTTCATCATTATTTGAATCAACTTTATTGATTCTAAATATACTATTATCTATTCCTAAATCTTCTTTAATCTTCAAATATAAATAATCGATATTACTATCAAAATTACATTTTAATATTTTTAAGTTTTCTTCAGAATTTTCTTTTTTCAAATTATTATTTTTATTAATTTCATATTCAAAATGTTCATGATTAATATTAATCACAACTTTCATTAAAAAAATTATATATCAATTCTTTAGACTACTTATTTATTAATAAAGTATTTATTTAATAAGAAATCTGATTAGATCACATCAGATCTACAGATCACATCAGATCTACACTTGAACTAAAATTCATCGAACTTAAACTTTCTGACAAACTTTCTATTTTAACTTGAATAGATGGAAAATCTATATCTTCGTCATCACCTGCAATTATAAGATTTATTGGGGTTCCATTAGAAATATCAATTTCCATTTTATCTTTTAATAGATCAACTAATGATTTTTTCATATCTTCCTCTGATCTCATAAATTCAGCATAAATAATTCCTGTTCCATATAATATCATTGTAATTTCATTCATAAACATATCTGAATACTTTTTTATAAAACTTTCTAAAGTCAAATTTTTTGTTTCTACGAATTTCTTCCATGAATTTATTGAAGTTGAACCTATCTTTATCATTGGAGATTTTATAGGCTCTGAACTTATAAACAAGTTTGTTGCAAGATTTACAAATGTACTCCTGTAATTATCTAATTCACTTTCATTTTTGTATAAATAATATTTCAAAAGTTCTACAGTAATTAATCCTGAAACAAGTGATGTTGTTGTAACTACAGCTGGTATTATCTTTCCTGCTATTGATTTAGTTTCTTCAAACGATATTGGCGATATTCCATAATTTAATGCTCTTAAATTAGAACAAGATTGAATAAACTTTATGTGATAATTTGTATCATCGTCCTTTTCAAAAACATGAGAATTTAAATTGAGATCTTTAAAATCACTTGTATTTATATTACTAATATCAATAACATCTGATTTTTCTTCTTCCTTTTCATTCATTGACTTCAATTCAGAATCATCTTTTGCAATCTTAATATTTTTAATTTCATATTTATATAAATCATATTCAACA
>Ga0209664_1000739_pt1 | contig 18701 bp, 19 predicted proteins | sample SaaInlV_150m_DNA_FD_184668 | JGI IMG/M metagenome (GOLD analysis project Ga0209664, IMG submission 184668) | Marine microbial communities from expanding oxygen minimum zones in the Saanich Inlet - Saanich Inlet SI073_LV_135m_DNA (SPAdes) (version 2) | ecosystem: Environmental > Aquatic > Marine... | reverse complement strand
CAAAGCTGATATTGTTCAATTAATCAAACAAGAGCTTAGTCCTGAACAGGTTTGTGACTATCTTGTATTGCACGGTAAAACTAAGCTGCATCATGAGACTATATATAGGATGCTGTTACAGGATAAGCGCAATGGCGGCACACTGTATAAACATCTTAGGCATTTGCATAAAAGCCATCGTAAGCGTTATGGAAGTTACGAACGCAGAGGGCGAATAAAAAACGCAGTCAGTATTGAACAGCGCCCAGCCATTGTTGACTCTAGATCTAGAATTGGCGACTGGGAAGGTGATACTGTCATTGGTAAAGACCATAAGAGTGCCATCTATACACTGGTAGATCGTAAATCACTTTATACTGTTATTGTTAAGCTCAATGGCAAGAATGCCACTGAGTTGGCTGATAAGACCATTAAGGCGCTAGAGCCAATATCAAACAAGATTCACACCATTACTTACGATAATGGTTTAGAATTTGCAGAACATGAGCGTATGGCTAAAGCACTGGATGCGGATATATATTTTGCCCATCCATACTCTTCTTGGGAAAGAGGTATTAATGAGAATACCAATGGTTTAATTAGACAGTACTTCCCAAAGGGTACTGATTTTAACAAAGTGACAAATTCACAGATTGAATTTGTCATGAAGCGACTCAATACTAGACCTCGAAAAACGCGAGGTGGCAAACAACCTGTTGAGTTATTTTTAGGAAAGGCTGTTGATTTATTAACGGCTTAGAAAAAATTGCACTTAATGTGCGAATTCAAGTTATGATAAAAGAAAATATTCTAAGAAAAGAGATTCTAAATGAAGAATTATCTCGACCGAGTTGGATAAAGCAGAACCATAGATTGTCAAATAAGATTTGGCTAGATAAGAATGAGTGTGCAGATCCACAATTAAATAAAATAGTTTTAGATTCCGTACTGAGTGTTACAGTAGAGTCGGTATTAAGTTATCCAGACTTAGATGTACTGTATGATAAAATTTCAAAATTTTCCCAAGTTCAGGCAGAAAATATTTTGATAACTGCGGGTTCAGATGGGGCTATACGAGCATGCTTCGAATCAATTATTGCACCTGGTGACAAAGTTGTATTAACAAGGCCAACATTCGCAATGTATGATATATATTCAAAAATATATGGTGCAGAAGTGATTTGGATTGATTATGAACTATCAGAAAAAGGACCTGTTTTAACACTTGATAAATTTATTTCAGTAATAAAAGAAGTAGAGCCAAAAATGATTTGTCTCCCCAATCCAGATAGCCCTACTGGAACAATATTTTCACCAGATGATTTAGAACAGATTGTAAGAACAGCTGGTGAAGTTAATGCTTTAATGTTGATTGATGAGGCATACCATCCAATCTATCAATGGTCTGCAGTTTCATTAATTAAAAAATATAATCATCTTGTGGTAGTTAGAAGTTTTAGTAAGGCATGGGGTGCTGCAGGTCTAAGGGTTGGTTATGCTATAGCTAATAATGATTTAATAACTCTGATTCATAAGCAAAGACCAATGTACGAGATAGGAAGTGTATCGGCACAAGCAATAGAAAAACTATTAGATTATGAAGAAGATATGCTGCAGTCTGTAGCAAGAGTTAATACTGGTAAAGAATATTTCCAGAATGAGATGAAAAAATTAGGTTTTTACACTTACACAAGTTATGGAAATTTTTTTCATATTAAGTTTGGCAAATATGCAAAAGATATTCATAATGCACTAGAGGGTAAAGTATATTATCGTAAAGACTTCAATGTTCCTTGTTTAGATGGGTATAGTCGATTTTCATCGACAACAAAAGAGATATTTGAGCCGATTGTATCTTGCATTGTTGGCGTAGTTAATAAAAAAGAGAAGAGTTGATTTTGAGAAAGTACAAAGTTGCAATAATAGGATGTGGCCGTATTGCAGGACACAATTGTAGAGCTGTTGTAAATACAAATGGTTTAGAGTTAGTGGCTGTATGTGACTTAGAGTTAGGCAAGGCAAATACCTATCGCGATGAGTTTGGTTGTATAGCATTTTCAAATTATCACACAATGCTAACAGAAATTAATGATATTGATATAGTTGCAATTATAACTCCATCAGGCATGCATTTTGAGCATAGTATGGATATTTTACAGCGTTATAATAAGCATATAATTGTTGAGAAGCCAACTTTTATGAAGCCATCTCAATTAGAAAAGGCTTATAATGCTGCTGATGAGCTAGGCTTAAAGATTTTTCCAGTATTTCAAAATAGATATAATCGTGCAGTACAAAGAGTCAAGACGGCATTAGAAAAACAAGAGTTAGGTGACATTAGAATAATTGGTGTGCGAGTTAGATGGTGTCGTCCACAGCGTTATTATGATATGGCTCCATGGCGCGGAACATACTCGCACGATGGCGGTGCGCTAACAAATCAAGGCATACATCATGTTGATCTATTGAGGTATTTAGGTGGAGAAGTGCAGCAAGTAAATGCAACTATGCGTACATTAGGAGTAGAAGTTGAGGTGGAGGATGCTATCGTATCTAGTTTTACTTATGCTGATGAAGCAATAGGTAGTTTGGAGATAACAACAGCTGCTAGACCAGATGATTTTGAAGCATCTATCTCTATAGTTGGATCAAAGGGATTGGTACAAATTGGCGGTATAGCGGTCAATGAGTTGCAGATTTTTACTCCAGATCCGGATGCATGCAATAACTATAGTGAAGATTTTTCCGATTGTGTTTATGGTAATGGACATGAATTACTATATCAAGATATATACAATAGTTTAAACAGCGGTATAAAGTATCCTGTTAGTAAAAAAGATTGTTTACAATCAATTAAGTTGTTGCATGCCTTTTATCGCTCTGATGAGCAAGCAGGATGGCAGAAGGTGAATGAAGAAGGTGAGTCATCTCGCCTAGGCAGGGAAAATAATGTAGTTTCAAAGCTCTATAGAACAGCTATAGATGGCTAATATTTCCAAGGAAAATAAAATTATATGGCAAAGATTATAGGAGTTATACCTGTTAGAATGGGATCAAGTCGTTTTCCTGGTAAACCATTGTTTCCAATTGCTGGCATGCCTATGTTGGAACATGTATGGCACCGTTCTAATTTTTACTCTGATTGGGATGAGCTTTTTCTTGCAACTTGTGATATTGAGATAAAGGAGTTTGCTGATACTAAAAATATACCCTGTATTATGACTTCGGATAAGCATAAACGTGCTTTAGATAGAGTCGCAGAGGCAATTGAGAAGAGTGATTTTGAAATCAGTGCAGACGATATTGTATTAAATGTACAGGGTGATGAACCTATGATGCGACCAGATATGATTGAAGCGACAGTAAAGCCAATGCTTGACGATGTGGAAATTAATGGTGTGGTTTTGTCTATGCCCATTATGGATAAAGAGCAGTTCTATGACCCTAATACATTAAAAATTATTCACAATATTAAAGGTGATATTCTTTACACATCTCGTGCACCTATTCCGTATTGTAAAGACTGGTCACTGGATATTGGGGCAAAAAGAATTTATGGTATTTTTGGGTTTCGTTGGAATTTTTTACAGAAGTTTACTCAAATTCCAGAATCACCCTTAGAAATAGTAGAATCCTGTGACAGTAATAGAATTTATGATAACGGATTAACCCAACGAGTTGCACTATATCCATATGTAGATTCCTTTGCTGTTGATACACCTGAAGATGCGGAAAAAGTAGAGAATTATATTACAAAAGATCCTTATTGGAGAAAATACAATGAGCAATAATTCACGTGCATGGAATCATACAAATGTAGTGGATTATTTTAATAAAAACCGCACTAGTGAAAGTGGTGTTTACCCATCTGAATGGTTTTTTTTAAAAAAACTTTTTAAAGAGAATATGAGTGTATTGGACATTGGATGTGCACAAGGAGGGTTTTCTGGAATAATTGGTGAAAGGTTGAATGATTTTTCTTATACAGGTCTTGATATTAGTAAAAAAATGATCGACAAGGCCAAATTAAAACATCCAGAACATACTTTTTTTCATATTAATGAAGACGATTACTCGGTATTGGGGTCTGAAAAATGTAATGCATTTGACTTGACAATTGTACTTGGGATTTTGCATCTGCATGAGTCATGGAGAGACACCATTAAAAATGCATGGAAACATACATCATCTACATTAATTTTAGATTTGAGAGAAACTTTTGAAGAGACAATTGAAAATAAAGAAAAGTCATATTTTAAAATGAATATTAATGGAGATAATACAAACTATTCGGAATTCCTTCCATATAACGTGATAAATGTTAGAGATGCACTTTACACAATATCTTCTATTTGTAATGGCGCTAAAAAGATATCGCATTTTGGTTATACACAAGGGCCATCTGGTACAGCTGTATGCCCAATAGAGAAAATTTTTGCTACTGTATACTGTATTGAAAAATAATGAAAAAAGTAGTTATTGCAGGAAAAGGGCTATTAGCTTTAAAGGTATTTAATTGGTTTATAGAGCGTAGTAACAAATATGAAATTATTTGTTTTGTACCAGTTTTTGACGATGATTTGTGCGGAAAGCACAATGAAGACATAGAAAGTCTTTCAAAAAAATATTCAATCCCATACATATTTTCTGGAAATTTAGAAGATATTCCAGGTATTGCGAATAAGGATTTTTGTTGTGATATTATGCAGTTATCTTTTTTTAAAAAAATTATAACTAAAGATATAATAAATAAGTTTAGTATTATTCTTAATATTCATCTTTCAGATCTTCCTAAATACAGAGGATCTAGAGGAATAAATTGGGCGCTTAAAAATAATGAACAAACTCAAGGTGTTACAATACACAAGTTGGATGAAAAATTAGATCATGGTCCAATTATTTCACAACTAAAATATACTATACATCCTAATTTTCAAGAAGTAATCGATGTTTATAATCAAGCTATAGACTATGCTTTTATTTTATTTAGTCATACTCTGCCTGATATTGAACACATTGTCCCTATTGAGCAGGACCATTCTAAGGCAACCTATTATGATTCTAAAGATTTTTATAAACTTGGAGATAGACTGACGTTTACAAAAAAAGAATCATTAAAATTAGACAAAATTTATGAATAAATTAAGAGTTGCAATTGCTGGATACGGAGTGGTTGGTCGTAAAAGAAAGGAGTGTGTATGTAGACACCCAAGAATGGAGGTGGTGGCGCTATGTGATCAATCATTTTCTGTTAACGATTCTATGGAGGGTGGAATACATTGTTATGTGGACTATAACCAATTACTAACAGAAGATTTGGATGTTTTAATAGTTTGTTTAACTAATGATATTGCAGCAGAAGTTACAATTGCAGGCCTTAAATCTGGATTACATGTTTTTTGTGAGAAGCCACCAGGTAGAGATGTTCAAGATATAAGTAAGGTGATAAAGGTAGAGAAACAACATCCTGGCCAAAAGTTAATGTATGGATTCAACCATCGTTACCATGACTCAGTAATAGATGCTTTACGTATTATTAAATCTAATGACCTAGGAAAGGTAATTAATTTAAGAGGAGTTTATGGAAAATCTCAATTAATTACATTTAACCAGCCAGATTGGCGTACAAAAAGAGAGATAGCAGGTGGCGGGGTTTTATTGGATCAAGGTATACATATGGTTGACTTGATGAGACTTTTTGCTGGTGAATTTGTAGAAGTACACAGTTTTATTGATAATGGTTATTGGAACTATGATGTGGAAGATAACGCCTATGCTTTGATGCGTACAAAGGATGGTAAAGTGGCCATGCTGAACTCATCTGCAACCCAGTGGAGACATCGTTTTTATTTGGATATTAATCTTGAAAAAGGTAGTTTAATTCTTGGTGGAATTTTATCGGGATCAAAAAGTTATGGAGCAGAGACTTTAACTGTTGTATCAGCAAACCCAATAAATGATAATGGCGATCCAAGAGAGATGATTACTAGATACAATACTGATCCATCCTGGTATTCAGAGATTGAAGAGTTTTCAGACTGTATTATTAATAATAGAAAGATTACTAGTGGCACATCAGATGAAGTACTAAAAACAATGAAGTTAGTTTATAAGATATATTATTCGGATAAAAAATGGAGACAATATTATGATATTAAAGACCCAGGTGTTAATTAAATGAACAAGATTGATGGTTTTTTTACAGAAAGTATAGGGCAGTTCTCTAAATCTTATTTTTCCTATCTTAAAGAAATATTTGATAAGGTTGATTTATTAGAAATAAGGTCTTTTATTGAAATACTGTTAGCTGCCCGAGAAAGTGGAGCAACAATATTTTTTGTTGGTAATGGCGGTAGCGCATCAACAGCTAGTCATTTTGCTAATGATTTGGCATTTGGTACAAATGAGTATGAAAAACCATTTAAGGCAATGAGTATTGTAGATAATATTTCTGTACTAACAGCATTAGGCAATGATTATGGATATGACGATATATTTATTAGACAATTGAAAGTTTATGCAAGAAAGGGTGATGTTTTAGTTGGTATATCTGCATCAGGAAATTCACAAAATTTAATAAATGCTTTTGAATATGCATCCACTTCTGGAATTAAAACGGTAGCACTAACTGCTTTTGATGGCGGTAGGATGCGAAAAATTGCTGAATATGGTATTCATATTCCAACAGAGAAAAAAGAGTATGGACCAGCAGAAGATCTACATATGATTTTAGATCATTTAGTAGGTAGTTATTTAATGAGGTTGGTAAAAAAATAATAACAATGCTAGATAATAAAGTAGCATTAGTAACAGGCGGTACTCGTGGGATTGGTGCCGCTATAGCTAAAGCATTATATGACTTAGGTGCAGATGTAATTATTACTGGAACAAAGCCTGATTATAGTCATACAGGTGATTATCAATATATCTGTGCAAACTTTTTAAAAAAAGAGAGTTTGAATAGACTTGTAGATAAAATACGAGAAAGGAAGATTGATATTTTGATAAATAATGCTGGTATTAACCAGATTGGTCCAATATCAGATTTATCAGTGCATAATTTTGAAGAGGTTCAACAGGTTAATGTCACTGCACCATTTATGCTTTGTCAGGCAGTGTTGGTTGGTATGAGGGAAAGAGGGTGGGGAAGAGTTATAAATATTAGTTCGATATGGGGGAAAATAAGTAAATCTCATCGAGCCTCGTATTCAGCAAGTAAGTTCGCTATTGATGGTTTGACTGCGGCAATTTCAGCAGAGGTCGCTTCTGATGGTGTGTTAGTTAATAGTGTCGCCCCGGGGTTTATTGATACGGAGTTAACCCGTAGTGTATTAGGTGTAGACGGTATGAATGAACTAGCACTGCATGTGCCCGCAAAAAGAGTTGGTACTGCTGTAGAAGTGGCTAAGTTTGTTGCTTGGTTGTCAGGACCAGATAACACTTATATATCAGGTCAAAATATTGCAATTGATGGAGGCTTTACCCGTGTCTGAAGAGTTCATGGTTATTGAATCACATAAAGGTGAATATGGTGTTACTTTTTGTGAAGACAGTGCTAAATACCTAGTTAATAATTTACCAGATCAAAACTACCATGTCATTATAGATAATCGTGTTGCAGATTTATATAGTGATGAGCTGCAATCAATATTAGAACATAGCTCTGTGTTACGAATAGATGCTACTGAGAGTAATAAATCACTTGAAATGATGCCGGGGTATGTTACGTATTTAGTAAGTAAGAAAATTAGAAGGAATGATATTTTAATTGCTATAGGTGGAGGAGTTATTCAGGATATAACATGTTTTCTATCGGCAACACTTCTACGAGGCGTGGATTGGTGTTTTTACCCAACAACACTGCTTGCACAGGCTGATAGTTGCATTGGATCAAAGAGTTCAATTAATTGTGGTGATGCTAAAAATTTACTCGGTACATTTACCCCGCCTAATAATGTAATTATCGGCAGTAATTTTTTAAAGACTCTAGATGAAATAGATGTTCACTCTGGTGTAGGCGAAATGTTAAAAGTTCATGGAATTGCCGGGCAAGAGGATTTTGATAAGATCACAAGTAAGTATAATGACTTATTCCTAGATAGTAGTGTCATGCAAACCTTTATCCATCGTTCACTGGAAATTAAAAAAGAGTATATCGAGATTGATGAGTTTGATAGAGGACTAAGAAACATATTTAATTACGGGCATAGTTTTGGGCATGCAATAGAGGCGGCAACCAGTTTTGTTATTCCACATGGTATTGCAGTAACCATAGGTTTAGATATGGCAAATTGGCTCTCACCTCAGATAGGTGATGGCGATATAAAACACTATAATAGAATGCATGATGTTCTATCAAGAAATTTCTATGGATTTGAAGGTGTCGAGATTCCGATAGATCAGTTTATGAGCGCACTTGCAAAAGATAAAAAAAATATAGGAAAAGGTGAAGTGACATTGATTTTACCAGACAAAGATGCAAAAATTAAAACAGGTCGTTACGCCAATGATGAAGCTTTTAAATCTCTTTGTAAGAAGTATTTAACTAAGGAGCGTTTTAAGTGAAGAATAGGGATATTGCAGTCGCGGTAACTAGCAGATCATTTTCAAGAAATAATATTCTTCGCAAAGAACTCTTGCAACAGTATAAAAATGTTAAATTTAACGATGATGGGTTAAAATTACAAGATGATGCACTAGTGAGTTTCCTTAAGGGCCATCAGAAAGCAATTATAGCCTTAGAAAGAATAAATGAAGATTTACTAAATAAACTACCCGGGTTAAAAGTAATTAGTAAATATGGTGTTGGTCTAGATATGATCGATATGCAGGCCATGCATAAACACAATATGAAGCTGGGATGGACCGGCGGAGTAAATCGACGTTCTGTTTCAGAGTTGGTAATATCTCTTACAATTGCATTGTTACGTCATGTACTAGTAAGTAATAGAGAAGTTTTATCAGGCACATGGAAACAGCATATGGGTGGACATCTTAGCGGTCTAACTATAGGAATCATAGGATGTGGTTATGTTGGTAAAGATCTAGTTAAAATGCTTCAGCCATTCGATTGTCCAATACTTGTCAATGATATTAAAAATTATGATGATTTCTATAAACGGTATAACGTTAAAGCGGTAGAGAAAGAGGAATTGCTTGCTAAGTCAGATGTGGTAACCTTGCATACGCCCTTAGATGATTCAACAAGAAATATGTTAACAGCCAAAAGATTATCGCTAATGAAGAGTGATGCAATCTTAATCAATGTAGCCCGAGGCAACCTTCTAGATGAAAATGCGTTGAAAAAAATGTTAATGACTAATAGGTTGGGTGGCGCTGCTTTAGATGTTTTTTCTGTTGAACCTCCTCAGGATAAAGAGTTATTAGAATTATCAAATTTTATTGTAACACCTCATATTGGAGGTAGTGCTAATGAGGCCATTTTAAATATGGGTCGGGCAGCAATAGATGGCCTGGATAATAATAAATTTGTATAAAAATAGTATATTTGTTACGTAAATATAAGAAAGGTAGTTTGTGATTAGTTGTTTGTTTGGACTATGTTCGTAAGTATAGGAGATGAATTAATGTTTAATGGAAAATCGGTTTTAATAACTGGAGGTACTGGATCTTTTGGTCATCGCTATGTGTCAACTCTATTGAGTCAATATAATTTAAAACGAATTGTTATCTATTCTAGGGATGAGCTTAAGCAATATGAAATGGCAATGAAATTCCAAGACTATACGGATATTATGAGATTTTTTATTGGAGATGTTCGAGACTCTATTCGCTTAAAAGAAGCAACTAGAGATATTGATATTATTATTCATGCAGCTGCAATGAAGCACGTCCCTATTGCAGAATACAATCCTATGGAATGTATTAAAACTAATATTCATGGCGCAGAAAATATAATACAAGCTGCATTAGATAATAACGTAGAGCATGTAATGGCACTTTCAACCGATAAAGCTGCTAATCCTATTAACTTATATGGGGCCACCAAACTTGCATCGGATAAGCTTTTTGTTGCAGCAAACAATATGGCTGGCGGAAGAACTAAGTTTGCTGTTGTGCGTTATGGTAATGTGGTCGGTTCTAGAGGTTCAGTTGTGCCATTTTTTAACAAGCTTATTAAAGAGGGCTCTGATAGTTTGCCTATTACTCATAAAAATATGACGCGCTTTTGGATTACTTTGCAACAAGGTGTAGATTTTGTTCTTAGATGTATGGAAAGAATGGATGGTGGTGAGATATTTATACCAAAAATTCCTTCGGTAAGAATTGTTGACCTTGCAAAGGCTATGGCGCCAGATCTTCCAATTAAGATAATTGGTATCCGACCAGGAGAGAAATTACATGAAATCATGTGTCCTGCAGATGATTCTCATTTGACAGTTGAGTTTGATGATCATTTTATAATAAGTCCTAGCATCACTTTTTACTCTAGAAAGTCAAATTTTACTGAAAATCTTTTACATGAAAAAGGCATTACAGTTAAACAAGGTTTTGAATATAATTCAGGTTCAAATATTAACTTTCTTGATATTAACACAATCAAGTCATACAATCAAATGAGCTAATATTCTATTTATTAGAATGATGATTCCCTACGGAAAACAAGAAATAACAAGTGATGATATTGAATCTGTTGTTAAAGTTTTAAAATCTAATTTTTTAACACAAGGCCCAGCTGTACCTTTATTTGAACAGGAGCTATGCTCTTATACTGGTGCAAGATATTCTGTTGCGGTTAATAGCTGCACTTCAGCTCTTCATATTGCTTGCCTTGCTTTAGGTTTGGGTTCTGGAGATATATTATGGACATCCCCTATAACATTCGTAGCTTCTGCTAACTGTGCACTATATTGCGGTGCATCTGTTGATTTTGTAGATATCGAGCCAGATACAGCACTAATGAGTGTTGAAAAGTTAAAGGATAAGTTAGAGTGGGCAGAAAAAGAGGGGAAGCTGCCTAAAATAGTTATTCCAGTTCATTTTGCTGGACAACCTTGTGATATGGAAGAAATTTATAATCTAGGTCAAAAATATGGCTTTAAGATTATTGAGGATGCCGCACATTCCATTGGTGCAAAATATCAAAATGAACCAGTAGGAAATTGTAGATATTCTGATATTACTGTGTTTAGTTTTCATCCAGTTAAGATTATTACCACAGGGGAAGGTGGAGCAGCGATGACGAACAGTCCATCATTAGCTGATAAAATGGAGTTGTTAAGAGAGCATGGTATAACTCGTGATTTAGATAAAATGCATAATACTCCTGATGGGCCTTGGTATTATGAACAAATTGATCTTGGTTTTAATTATAGAATAACAGATATTCAGGCAGCTCTTGGAAATAGCCAAATGAATCGTCTTGATCAGTATGTGTCACGTAGATCTGAAATTTCAGAGTGGTACGATAAACAATTTATAAATACCAAAATAAATCCATTATTAAGAAAATTAAATAGAGTTTCATCGTGCCACCTTTATGTAGTAATGGTGCAAGACGGCGCACCATCTAGAAACAGTCTTTATAATGATATGCATAAGTGTGGTATAGGAGTTAATTTGCATTATATTCCAGTTTATCATCAACCTGTTTTTAATAAAGGGACTTGGTTGGAAAATACTGAAATCTATTATGATAGAGCAATTTCTTTGCCAATCTACCCTACACTAAACAATGAACAATTAGAAAGGGTTGTTGACAAAGTAAAGTGTTTCTTTAAATGAAATTTTGATATTATTGTAAAATGAAACATGGAATGTTATTAGAACACGGGCCTACATTTAGCTCGTTGAAAAAATACCCTATCTCTGCATCTAATTTAATATTTGATAGCGAAGTAAAAAATTTTAACTATTGTGGTTCAGGAAAAGCGGCAATATCTTTAATATTGTCTTATCTTAGGCATACTGGTGTTTTAAAGAATAAAATGTCCCAGGTTCTTGTTCCAAGATGGATGGGGGTTGAGGTTTATGGGGCAATAACAAAACACTCTTTTCCAACATTTGATATGCACTCAACAAGTAAAGTTCTTATTGCGTATCATCAATATGGCTTCCCTCAAGATATGGATCGTATTTTAGATTTTGCACAATCAAAGAAAATGATAGTGATAGAGGATTGTGCGCATGCGGTAGATAGTAGATATAAAGGAAGTAGATTAGGGTCTATCGGTGATTTTAGTATATACAGTTTCTCTAAGTTCGTTTATTGCAATGTACTTGGCGGTGTTGGTTTTAAAAATAATGAGTTTAATCAATTTTTCAATGAACATCTAAGCAAGTCATCAAAGTCACTTGCTGCTACTATAAATTTAATAAAACTACTTAGCACCTATAACACGAACAGAGGTGGAAGTAGACTTATGAATATAAACTTTACCAATGGCCTAACTTCAATGGCATATTCTCGTTATACAGATTCACTTATACCATCTAATGGTAGTATTAATATGTTTGAAAAACAAATTAAAAATGAAAGCATTTTACGTTTAAAAAATTATCAATATATTAGAGAAGCCCTTAGTGAATATGGTATTTTTGAGCATTTAGAAAAAGATGGTGTTATACCTTACGCTATACCACTTAAGCTACCTTTGAAAGTAATGAAAAAGACTGCTGAAAAATTAAAATTTATAGGCCTAGAAGCGGATATATATAATTTTGATATAAATAGATTTATGCCTGAACCTAATTTTATTAAAACTTTATTAGTGCCATGCCACTCTAATTTATCAAGTAATGTAATTGATTCAATGCTTGATATTATTGTAAGTGAAATACGCGCATAAAATATTTAATTAAAAAATAGAAAGAGTATTTATACAATGTGTTTTACAATAAAAAATATTTATAATGAGGTTGATGTTAAGTCAGCATGGAATACAGTGGTTAAGGATACTATGTATGCTTGGTTTTGGTCAGAATATTATGAGCATTGTTTTCGTATAACAGTACTAAAATTAAAAGGTGTGTTTTTTGAAGACAAGTCATTTTTTATTTATGATAAAGAAAAAAAGTTGTGTGGTTTGGTGCCATTGGTCTTTATTAAGTCTTCTGATTACAATGGGCTGGAGGCAAGTTATGATAAACCACTACCATGGCCAATGGTAATGAGTCACATGCAAAATAATGTTTTAATACATGAATTTATATTTACAAAAATTGACGAACTCCTAAGAGACAATAACGTTAAGAAAATAAGTTTAGAATATTCACCGCCAAATTATAAAGATAACTTTAGTGAGATGTTTTCTTCAGTTATGAGAAAGTATAAATATATAGATAATTCATTTATGTCACATTATGTTAATATTTCTAGCGATACATTAAATCATGTTAGAAAAAGATATAAGAGGTATGTGAAAAAATATAATGATACATATTCATCAATCATTATAAATAAGAATGATATTAGCATGAGTTTAATAAGAAAATATATGGAACTACATGTCAAAGATAGTGGCGCACTTTATAGGCCATTGGAAACATATGTTGCACAGTTCGATTATATAATTAAAGGCGACGGCTTTCTTGTGCAATCAGAAGATAAAGAAACAGGTAAAATTGTTGGGATGTTGATTGTATGTGTCAGCAAAGATTCAGCCTATGATGGATCAGTTGCAGTTGATCCAGTCTATCAGAAGCATTTTATTTCACATCTGATGAAGTGGAAAGCAATCCAGCATTTGCAAGATATTAATATTAATCATTATGAGTTAGGTATGGCTGCGGAAAATGATAGTTACCTAAGGCAGCCATCTAAAAAGAGTTATGGTATATCTTTTTTTAAAGACGGGTGGTCAAGAGGAAATCTTAAGAAAATAGTGATATTTGAAAAGTATTTTTCAAAAACATCACTTAATGAAGTTTGTAATAAAAAAATAGCCAACTTAGCTAATTTTTTTGAAATATAACAGAAATAAAAAAAATACATAGTTTATATTTTATTGACTTTAATAATACTAAAGAAAACTAATGAATAATACAAAAAGCACTAAAGATTGGTATGAAAATAGTTATAAAGGTGAGGGTCTTAATGCACAACGATTCTACCCAAACAATGAATTGTTGCGTTTTATGGGGCGCAACTATTTTGATGTACCATTAAGCATTAGAAAAGATATAAATTTTTTAGATATAGGTTGTGGATCATGTTCAAATTTATGGATGATAGGTAGTGAGGGTTTTGATAGTCATGGGGTGGACATATCACCTAAAGCAATTGATTTAGGGCATAAAATGTTAGATTATTGGGGTGTGAATGCAGAGCTTAAAGTTTCTAATATGATGGATTTGTCATATCCTAGTCAGAAATTCAATGTTGTTATAGATGTGCTTTCATCTTATTGTCTCAATGAGGCAGATTTTAAAATCTGCTTATCTGAAATTAGTAGAGTTTTAAAAAAAAATGGTCGTTTTTTCTCTTATACTCCAGGAAAAAAATCAGATGCATTTTTAAACCACAAGCATGCAAACTTAATTGATTCATCAACTTTACCTGGAATTATTCGTAAAGATTCACCGTTTTATGGAAATAATTTTCCTTTTAGGTTTATCCATCCATTAGAGTATCGTGATTTATTGGAAGAGTGTGGCTTTAGGGTTGAATACCTGGAGACGGTTAAAATGAGTTATTTTAATCAAAAAGAGGAATTTGAGTATGTTGTAGTAGAGGCTGTAGTCAAGTGAACTGTGATTATATTTAGTTATTAGAAAAATATGAAAATTTCTCTTGGAACAGCCCAACTTGGTCTTGATTATGGAGTGTCCAATAAAATAGGACAGATAAAAAAATATGATGCTAGAAGAATTTTACAATATGCATATGACAAAGGTATACATATGTTGGATACCGCTCCATCTTATGGAGAATCAGAGGACATAATTGGCAATTTCTCTCGTAGTGATTTTAGTGATGCAAATTTTGATATTGTAACTAAAACACCACATTTTAAAGGTGATGTCATTACTGAGAGTCAAGTTAAAAAACTGCTTGAAGGTTTTGAATTATCAAGAAAAAAATTAGATCAAGAAATAATGCATGGATTCCTTGTACATTCTTGTGATAATCTATTTTTACCTGGCGGGGATAAGCTGTTTCATGCAATAGAGCAATTAAAAAAAGATGGAGTTGTAAAAAAAATAGGAGTTTCTGTTTACAGTAGTAAGCAGATTGATCGTCTTTTAGACAATTTCCCAATAGACTTGATACAATTGCCAGTTAATATACTCGATCAAAGGCTTCTTGAAAGTGGACATCTTAAAAAGCTTAAAAATCATGGTATAGAAATTCATGCAAGAAGTGTTTTTTTGCAGGGATTGCTTTTAATGGGGTTTGAAAATGTACCACCTTGGTTTAAGCCTATTCAACTTGCGTTGAAATGTTTTTCTTTAGAAGCAGAAATGCGAAATATTAGCGCATTGCAGCTTGCACTTGGTTTTGTGCAAAGTATTAATGAAGTTGATAAAATTATAGTAGGTGTTAATACATTGGAACAGTTGCGTGGAATTATAAAGGCCACATCAGCACACGTTAATGTAAATGAATTTTCTAACTTGTCAATCAATGATCCTACTTTTCTCAATCCATCAAATTGGAAGGTATAGATTTTTCTAAATAATGCATAATATTGAATCAGTCGATTTATCCAAATATAATACCATCTTTTGTGATAGTGTTCAGGCACTAGAATGGGCTTATAATAATGGACTATCTAAATCTGCAACTATAAAATCTAGCTCTCCGGCGGTATTACTTAGTAAAAAAATAAACACATGTAGTATTGAAGATAGGTGGACTATTGAGGAGTTGGGAAAGTTCCAAGGTACAATCAAAAAAATGACTGAGGATGTATTTGATGCGGTATTAAGTGTTACTGGTGCAGAGCGTGAGTTGGCTCTTGCTATCTCCAAGTCTGCATATCATTTTCAAAGTTTACTTTATAAAGCTGCTTGTTTGGATGAAAGTGATTTTAATGAGTCTAGGTTATTTATTTATGTAGATGGAAAAACTGGCCCAGCAGGTAATATGATGAACTCACCATGGGATCAGTTGCTTATGGCTAATAAATTGTTCTCAATGGTTAACTATAAACTAAAAAATGATGAATGGAAAATGCTTACAACACAAGGCATCTCCTATTGGCAACGCTTCAAAGTAGCAGGGATTGAGACCGTTGTTTACCGGTTAGCAGTAAAATTAATGAGAAAACTTCCAAACTGGATTTTCACAAAAGAAATTCTTATACCAAATGAGAACGAATTAAACATAGAGATAGCATCTTCCTTGGCCTTACACGGGGTAAGGATCACAGAAATACAAGTTGAGCCTTTATCTAGTGTTGAAAATATATTATCAGATGTAAATACTGAATCGCTTTATAAAGTGGCTTCTCCAATTATGCGTGAAAGAGTAGAAGAATGGGTGTCTGTATCAGCTATAGATGTAGTTATGGATCTATTTAAATCAGATCTAGAAAAGCAACTTAATCAATTTAAGATATTAGTGGGTGGGTGGGAGAATGTTATTGCAACCAGCAATAGAATAAAGCGCGCTATATTAATAAATTCTCCAGGAAATATAAAAGGTCAAGCGCTAGCTTATGTTTGTAGAAAAAAAGATATTACATTAATATCAAGTCAGCATGGAGTTACTATAGAAATAAGTAGAGCGCATAGTATGTTGCATGTTGGTTTTGATAATAGTGTAGCTGATATTATGCTATCGTACAATACTAAGATTGTGGATATTGAGAAGAATATATATTTTGATAAATCTAGGCACTATACAGTTGGAATGCCATTGCGGTTAATTAGAATGAAGAACAAGAAAGCCATGGATAAATCTATACCGCCAATTGTTTATGTATCATCCAATGAATATATGGGTTTTTCTGTATCACAAACAACAGATTATGCCAATGCTAAGGCTGAACAAAATATCGTTACAGAAGTGTTAGGTAGGCTGCCATATAAGATTCGTTACAAAACATATCCACTAGACAATCGAAGATTTCCTGATATGGATCCAGTTTTGAGTAGTATAGAAGAATTCAATAATATAGAAGTTTATTCTGACAAGATAGATATGCGTTATTTAATTTCTGAGCATAGGGTTATTGTTACCTCACAAGCAACAAGCACATTAGGATGGTTAGTTATGTCCGGAAAACCTGTAGTTTTTATTAATAAAAATAACAATTCCCCACTTACAGACGATGCATATCAAGCATTATCAAAAGGACTGTTTGTTTTTGATGATAATGATAAAAAATTACATGAAAAATTAAGATATTTTCTTTCAAAGCCAATTAACGAGATCGAAAATGCATGGGAAAATAAAAAAACAGACCGAGAAATAATGATTAGAAATTATTTTTCTGCATATAATGGCGGTGCTGGCAAACTAGCTACGCAAATAATTCTCAAAGAGTGCTTTATGTAAATTTATGTACATTCTTGCAATAGTACAAGCGCGCATGGGTTTATTCGATTGCCAAATAAGGCAACGAAACCAGTTAGTAATAGTATGTCAATGATCGAGGTATTGCAGCTTAGATATACACATCCGGCAGTTTTAAATATAGTACAATTTGGAAACATGTCGACTCCCAATTGTTCAGAAAAGGTTTATCTTTCTGATATATTTGAAAGAATTAAAGAGTGTGAAGAAGGTTTTCCTATAGACAAGCTACTTAATGGATCTGTTTGCCATTCAGGATTCCGTAGGTTAAATTGAGGTCAGTGGTACAAAATGAATAATTTAAATTATATACATGTAGGATACCCAAAATGTGCATCATCATTTTTACAGATGGATATTTTTTCAAAAGATGAAAGAATTAAATTTCATGGCATTATTAGGGATCCAGATAGTTCAAAGTCAGTCAAAATCAATCCTATAATTCGAAAATTTATACTATACGCACGTGGAAAAACCAATATTGCCCCAAAATCTGAAGATTTAATTAGAATAATGAGCGGCAATGTTAATGTTATATCTGATGAAGATTTTTCAACATATGGTAATATTACTATTGAGAACAAAGTGGAAAGAATAAAAAATATCTTACCATCAGCAAAAATTATAATTGTTGTTAGGAGTCCAATTTCACTATTAAGGTCTTTTTATGATTTTTATTTTAGAGGTGGGCATATAAAAATTGGTTTAAATGATTTTTTTAACAAAGAGTTTGAAAATTACGAGGAATCTACTATATTGCAGACAGCGCATTATAAAAGATGCATAAGTTGCTTTGTTGAAGAATTTGGAAGTGAAAATGTTTATGTTTTAAATCTTGATGATTTAAAACATAATAGTAATAATTTTTTATTGTCATTATATAAAATTATGGGGTTAAAATATATAAAGCCTAAAAAGGATATAAAAAAAAGAAATGTAGCTTTGCCTGGGAGTGCGTTAAATTTTGGAGTAAAGTTTCCTTCAGTCTGGAATATTAGAAAATATTTTCCCAAATTTATCAGAAGGTTAATTAAATATATTTGTACAAAAATTAACTCAAAGCCAGAGAGTTTTAGCGCTTCAAATATTAAGCGTATTAACAGGTTTTATATCGATGATATTCAATACTTAGAAAATAAATATAGTATTTTTTTTAAAGATTAGTATAGTGCCCCAACAAATCAAGACAACAATCTAAAATTTCTTATTTCGAACGAGTTAAACTTAACCCAACAATTCG
>Ga0209664_1000738_pt1 | contig 18733 bp, 18 predicted proteins | sample SaaInlV_150m_DNA_FD_184668 | JGI IMG/M metagenome (GOLD analysis project Ga0209664, IMG submission 184668) | Marine microbial communities from expanding oxygen minimum zones in the Saanich Inlet - Saanich Inlet SI073_LV_135m_DNA (SPAdes) (version 2) | ecosystem: Environmental > Aquatic > Marine... | reverse complement strand
ATTATCATTTAACGCTGGATCATTTTTCAAGTTCTTTATTTTATTTATATCACTTTTTAATTGAGATGTTAATACTTTATTCATGTGTCTTGAATTTCTCGAATGATAAGTATCAGGAAAAGCAGACTTGGGAACTATACCATATTTTTTTATAATTTCTTTTGCCATATCCCATTGACCACCATCACCAAGAGGATCTTGCAAAAGTTGATATTGATATCTGTCTCTATTTTCTTCTTCATTTTCAATTTGAGTATAGTATCTTAAAATTCTATGATATCTTTCTAGTTTATCCCAAAAAAATAAATAATTTTGACTTAATTCAAAATTTTCAATATCACCATATTTTTCTGATAAAATTGGATATGTTACTGATCTAATTAAATTACAAGATGCAAATAACCAACATCTTCCAGATGATCTCTGATTTGTTATAGGAAGATTTTTGTTAACTAATTCATTATTAAATAAATAAGGATTATCATTTATTATTTTAGTATTAAGTGATAAATTATTGATATTGTTTAGTGATACAGCATTCATTAAAGGAGTAGTAGGAGGCATCCATAAATTAGTAAATAATTCACGTAGCGTTGGGAGTTGATACAACATTGTTATAAAATAATTTTTATTCCCTAAATAGATTTATAACTGTATCAGTAAGATCTTTAAGACTTGTATCATTAAATTCTTTTTATCAATTCCATTTTCAGATTCATAAGATGAATAATCATTTATATCAATGTTCGGTCTATTCACCACATAGTATAATAAACTAATGATAACAAGTATTTATTTAAATTTTACATAATAATACTTAAAAAAAACAATTCAAATTAATAATGAACACAGTAAACATACAAAATATTAGAAAACCTTTATGATTCAAATTCTAGTTTATGTTATGATTGTGTTACTAAATTATCATATATATAAAAATTGAAAATTAAAATTAATTATACTTAATATGATAATTTAACAATGAATAAAAATGACTGCATAAATTTAAGGAGGCCATTATTGGTAAGGAGGCCATTATTGGTAAGACGTTCAAAAATTAAATGTACAAAGGAAGACTGTGACAATAGTGTAAGTGTAGGTTCACATACAATATGTTCTGATTGTGCATTCATAGAAAGAACAACAGAAGAATTCAATTATCATGAGAAAAATACATACATGAAATGCAATGGTTGTAATGAAATCAAGAACTATGATCCCACACCAGAATGTTTTGATTGTTCAGATAAAAAGTAAAAGATAAACTAAAATCTTTATTAATTATATTTCTTTTAGATATTTAACTTGATAGTAAATTAATTGCATCTACAATTGACACATATTTAGAAACAATGAATAGATAATGTATACCTTTTGCTTTCAATATTACAGTTTCTTCTTTTAAATTAAATAAAAATTAGTTATAAAAACAAATTTTAAATAATATTTATATGTTTCGAGAGGAATTGTTAAAAACCGTACAAAAAATATGTACAAGTGGTAAAGGTATTCTAGCTGCAGATGAAAGCACTGGTACAATAGGAAAAAGATTTAGTAATATTGATATAGATAATACACATGAAAATAGATTTTCTTATCGTAATTTATTATTTACAACAGAAGGTTTGAATAAATATATAAGTGGTGTTATTACGTATGAAGAAACTTTACTAGATGAAAAAGAAGGAGTACGTCTAATTCAACCATTGTTGGATAATGATATAGTAGTTGGAATTAAAGTAGACAAAGGAGTAAAATCCTTATATAATCACGATGAAACAGTTACACAAGGAATTGATGATTTAGATGTTCGTTGTAAACAATATTATGAAGCTGGAGCACGTTTTGCAAAATGGAGAGCTGTTCTAAAAATTGATTTGGAAAAAAATATACCATCAATTTTATCAATTGATCAGAATGCAATGACATTGGCAAGATATGCTTCTATATGTATTCAAAATGGATTAGTACCAATTGTAGAACCAGAAATTTTGATGGATGGAGATCATGATATTAAAACATCACATGATATAACAGTTGAAGTTTTAAGTAGAGTATATAGAGAACTACATAATCAAAATGTAGATATTGAATGTACACTATTAAAACCAAATATGGTACGTCAAGGTGTTTCTTGTACAGATGAAGTTGATTTTAAAAAAGTTGGATCCTATACAGTACAAGCCTTTCAAAAGACAATTCCTGTATCTATGCCAGGTGTAGTATTTTTATCAGGCGGTATGTCTGAAACAGATGCAAGTATAGCGTTGAACGAAATTAACAATTATCAAGGTTCGAAACCATGGCGATTAACATTCTCTTACGGACGTGCATTACAATCAAGTGTTCTGGCTACATGGAAAGGTAAAGAAGAAAATAAAAATGAAGCACAAAATACATTATTAAAATTAGCTAAAAATAATGGATTAGCATCAATTGGAAAATTTAATAAAACTATTAGTGACAATAAATCATTACATGAAACAAATTATGTATATTAAAAAATATCAGATAATAATATAATTTTATTAAAATAATAAAATTATATTTATTTTTATTGATCCATTAATTTTCTATAATTAATATATTTTTCTGAAAATAAAATAAATATTACAATTGCAGTAAAAAATGTACCTGATGCCATATCAAAACCATGGTCTGGCCACCAAATTATTTGTACTCCATTTACAAAATCGGTTATATAACTAACAATAAACCCAACTATTACAAATAATAAACTAAAAATAACTGAGTCTCTAACATTGACTAACATTAATTAATACTATAAATTATTTTACCCAATAATATGGATTAAATCTTTCTTTTATATTTTTAATATTACATTTATTTTTATATTTGGTCCATAATTTATTAAGATCGTCAAAATTCATAAAATTTAAATCATCAAATTTATTTAAAATTATAACAGGTAAATTATTCTTAATATACATTTCATCTAATGGAGAAGATTCAGTTATAACAATAGATCCTACTAAAAATATTTCCCATGTCCTATGACAGTCTAATCCGTTTCCTATTGGAGATAAAACAAACCTATGTTCTGAATATTTTTTCATAATATATAATTGGTCAACTTTCTCATTTAAAAAATTAACTAATTTATTATTTTTTAATATTTTATACATTTCATTTCTTCTAGGATGAGATAATGATAAATGAGAATCACAAAAAATTTTATTAATTTTATTTGAATTTTTAAATCTTGATTTAAGATAAAGATTAAATTTATTATATCTCATCATTTCATATGATCTAAATTTATCAAAATAGCTTAAATTTAACCATTTTAATGTATGTAAATCTAAACCTATCGGATAATAACTAAGTTTGTTATGTATTATAGTTCTATCATAATTTTGTGTATACCATTTTATTATTTTTGATGAAGATAATATATTATTAACAAGAGTACTATTATAAGACGAAGGTACATATCTATCTCCATCAGAAGTAATTAAAATAATAGGTTTTTTAATATTATCTAATAACTCACCAAAATAGTCAAGATCAGTTTTTATATTCCTATTATTAGAAGTATTTCTTATCCAAATATAATGATTAGAATTATTAATTTGATTTAAAATAGTTTGTTTATCGGAAATACTTTCAGTATCTTTAACGTTGTAATAATTTATAGTATTAAATCTTTTTGACCATAAATATTTATTTGATAGATTATTATTAAATAAATTTACTAGAAAAATAATTATAATTAATATAATTAATAATATTATTAAACATAATAATCTTACATAAATTTTTTGTAACATTAATCTAAATAATATTATTAATTTTATTAATTATATTAATTATATTAATTATATTAATTATATTAATTATATTAATTATTAATATTATTGTGAACTTGTACATTAAATTGAATATCTAATTTTTTAATTGATTACATTTTTTACATTTACAATAATTATCCATATACTTAATTAAACACTTTCCTTCTAATTTTAATTCATCAATTTCTTTTAGAAATAAATCTAATTTTCCTTTATCTACAGAAGGCATAACTACTACATGAGCTATATCGCCAGTACATGCTAATTGCCATCTTTTAACAAATTCTTCATTTGGTCTTTCAAATATTACTGTACTTGATAAGTTATTTTTAAAAGCGGATATGTTTCTTTTTCTCAACTCACTAAGTAAATATCTTGCGTTAATCATTGTTTTATCAACATCATTTTTAAATCCTTCTATACCTTTAGTATTTATAACATTCCAAATAAATAATGATGATAATCCATTTCTAGATCCAGTTATAGTACTATCTACAGAATTTAAATATTCAATAGGTTTCAATAAAGGTTTCATTAAATCTTTTCTTGTCATCATTACTCCACATGGCATTGGACAACCTAAAAATTTATGACCAGAAATAGCAATAGAATCTATAGGCATTTCAAATGATACTGAAATTTTATTTTCAATTTCAAGAAAAGGTAACATCATTGCGAATAAAGCACCATCACAATGAATATAATATTTATTTCTAGGAATATTTAATTGTTTTAATACTCCTATAATACCATCTATATTATCTACTGCACCTTTAACAGTTGTTCCAATATTAACATTTATTATAACTGGTTTATCTATATTTTTTAATATTTCAGTTCGTAAATGATCTAATCTTATACATCCATCCCAAGATGTAGAAATTGATTTTGCATCCATTCTATAGAAATGAGCAGCCTTAAATATAGAATAGTGACTTTCAGAAGATGCATATAATATACCATCTGGAAAATTTTCTCTTGCAACTAATATTGCTTGTAAATTTCCTTCAGTACCAGAATTAGTAACATATCCCCAGTAATCAACAAGTTTCCATAATGTTGAAAAAAATTTTAATATTTCTAATTCAAATTGTCTTGAATGAACCCCATAATTTGATTCATTAAATGGATCTCCCAAGTTATTTATAGAATATTTGAAAAATCTAGATAAATCTTCATATTCAAAATCTAAATTATAAGGATAACCTAAGTGAAATTTAGTTCTATCCTTAATATAATCTTCAAAAGAATCTAAAATTTCTAATTTTTTATCCTTACTGATTTTTTTATAACTGTCCATATTACTATAACATAGTTAATAAATTAATATGATATCATAATCAAAAGCAGAGCTTTTTAGTAATAACATTCACCTTGGTGAAAAGTATGAATCAGATTCTATATTAAAAAGATAATATAATAATTCTATAATGATTGATATAAAAACTATAACTAGAAATATAGGATCTGTAATTAACAATTATAACAATAATATAAGTACATTGATAATAGGTATTGATATTGATACTAATGATGAATTATTAAAAAATATTAACTTTTTTAAAGTTGGTAATTACAAAGATTCTAATTTTAAAGGTGACTTTAAAGATAATAGTTTTTGGGGAAATTTATTTGAAGATTTTATAATAATGGATAAATCATTTGAAATTATATTTATAAATATAGATAATAATGAAATAAAAGAAATAAATAAAAATAAAAAATTACTTGATAGAATATCAATAATTTTATATAATTTAATAAATGATGGTATTATAATATATCCAGAATCTTTAAATTTAAATTTTAAAAATATTCAACTAATTAATTTTAATAAAAATATTAATAATTATAATTTATATAGTACTAACAAAATATTAAATAAGAAAGACTGTGATTGGATTCATTTTACAGAAAATAATCATACAGAAATAGGAATTATAAATTACTTCAAAAATAAATATAACTAAATATAGATATGAATTTATATTCACCATTACAATTATATAAATTATGTTCTAATGTCATTGTTGGACAAATATATAATAAAGATTATTATATATTCCATGACAATCTTCTTAATTTAAATTTACCAGATGACATAAACAACATAATCATTGAAAGATATCATGTAATAAATCATATAGAAAATTCTTTCAAAAAATAGTTTAGATATAATAAAAATATTGAAATATTTTTAAAATAGATTTAGTTAAGTTATATAATATGGAAGACCAAAAAAGTATATAATAGTACAAAGTCATCATCTAAACTATCCCAGAATTATATAATGATGTTAAAACTAATATAAAAAATTTTGATACATTAATAGTTGCCGGGCACGACCCAGATAGTATAATACTTAATGCAACTAATAATAAAATACATTTTATTGGGTTTGAAGATACATATTATGGTAAAGAAGATATCCCCGAAAATCCAAATAGTATTGTTAATAGACTAAATAATAATCAAATAAATGATAGATTTAATAAATATTCATTTGTATCAAATAATAATACTATTACTGTTTTTGATAATTGGTTATCATTTAGAAAATATAGCGATTGCATAAAATATTAATTTTTTTATGATTATTTAAATTACGACATATTCAATTTTCATTGATTCATTTTGTTGACACAATATTGGTTCTGCTAAAGCTGTTTTAACATTAGACGCAAACTTATTAAAGAGTGCTTTATTAATATATTCACCACTAATATTTTTGTCAATAAACTTTAAATATTTAGTTTTAATGCAAAAATTCATTTTATCTATTATAATATTTCCGCTGACAATATCTTCTAAGGTTGGGTAAACCATGTCTGGATATTGTGTTTTTAGAAATACAATATCATTATCATTAAATCCAGTTAGAATATCTATAATATCTTTCTCCGAAATAGTCATATCTTTATTAATAAAAACCCATTCTGAATTTATCATGTTATAATCTAATTCATCATATATTTGATTATTTATTGTAAATTTTCTTTGTGACGAAGTATAATTAATAAATGTTATTATTTCTTTTTTATCATATTCAAGTACAATAAACTCTTCTTCTATTAAGTTAATAAATTTTTCTACAACTGATTCTTTTGACATTAAAATTTTAATTTTTGCAATTGCAAAATCTTTATTATCTTTAAAATTTTTTCTATAAACTCTATCTAATGCTAAAGATGTTCCAACTATATCAGGTGTAACCCAAATTCCCGATGATAAATTATCAAAACATTTTTGATAATATGGTACAGTAATTCCATAAAATGTATTATCTTTCATTGCACCAAACTCAGTTGTAACTACTGGTACGCCCAATAATTGAGATTCAATAATTGGTATACCAAATCCTTCAGATTTACTTCCGTGTAGTAAAACATCACTCATTTCCATAATATCAAGTATTTCGTCACATGGAACTATTTTTTCATGAATTATAATTTGATCTTTTGGAATATCAGTATAACTAATAAGATCATTTATTATTAACATTCCTTTTATTTCTAAATGTTTGTTATTATCATCTAGATTTCTGAGATTATAAGTATGAATAAAAATAATAACATCCTTTTTATTTTGAATAAATTTATCACATGCAAAAATAGACGTATCCAATGACTTTCTATTTTGAAAATCATAATTTCCTGCATTAATCAGTACTACAAATTTGTCTTTGTCAATATTGTACTTTTTTCGGAGTTCTACCTTGTCTTTTTTATCTCTGTTAATTTCCATTATATGGGGTATATATTCTACTCTTTTATCAGGAAATGTACTTGCTAATTGTTCCTTATCTGTCGGACATAAAGAAGCAATATGAGAAAAGTGTTTGAGAATACTTTTGTTATAATTATTTATTGGTGAAAAATGATTAGGATACCATAATATTGATTTAGATTTATATGGATCATCAAATACTATTTTATTAATATCCATACACATAATCATACAATCAATCTGGTGAGTATTTAAAATTTTATTAAAATTACTAGATAGGATACACTCATTTAATTTTGTTATTCCTCCTAAAAAATTAATATTATTCCAAATACTTTCATCTATTGGAAGATTATTTTTGCTTTTATCTAAACTTCTGATAGTTGAATAATTGTAAACACCATTTGGTATTTCTATATTTAGGATCAAAAAATATACCTCATATTTTCTATTATATAATTCTTCCGCTAATATTCTCAATTGTTGTCCATATGGTCCAAAAAACCAAGGCGGAGCAAAACTTGTTAAACATATCTTCATTATGTTATTATTATAAAGATATCTTTAATTGGTTATATGCTAGTCAACTGACCAAATGATATATGTATCCAGTACTTGTCATTTTAAAACAAACTATGGATTTAATAACTTACAATTAATTAATGATCCTTATTCTGGAAAAGAAGCGCTTGCTAAACTACTTGAACATAAAAAAAATAAAACATTTTTAGAATATATTAACTTTCTTCAATTATAAAAAAGTTGAACAAATATATAATAAAGATTATTATAATTTCCATGACAATCTTCTTAATTTAAATTTACCAGATGACATAAACAACATAATCATTGAAAGATATCATGTCATAAATCATATAGAAAATTCTTTCAAAAAATAGTTTAGATATAATAAAAATATTGAAATATTTTTAAAATAGATTTAGTTAAGTTATATAATATGGAAGTTGAAAAAACTGGATATAATATAAATAATAAGATTGATGTTGTTGGAACAGGAAAAAAATATATAGATTATTTTTATAAATATTGGAATTTAAATATACAACAATTATTAGATGATAAATTTATAAATGATTATACAAAATTTCAATATAAAAATAATACTTATTTATCAAAAGATTTTATTGAATTTTTACAATCTTCTCAAAAAAATAATATATTAAATAAAATGGTAATCAAAGAAACACAAATTATGCCTTCTGGATCAAGAAGAATGGATATATTAGTTTCAGGTTTAATATTTGAGAATAATAAAGTCTCTTCAACATTTACTCAATATTTTTTAATAACAAGTGACCCAAAATCACCTGAAACCTGGTTTTTACAAAATACTATATTAAACGAAATTAATTTGTAAAAAAGTTTTTAATTTTTTTTTTATTAATTTCTTATGAATATTAATAATAAAATGAAAATTTTTTCTCATAGCTTACAAGGATTAAGAAAATCAAATGAGGATCAACATGTATATTTTTTAAATATAGATGGAGAAAATTCAAAAATCAATGATATAAATTTTTTAGGTGTGTTTGACGGACATGGAGGAAAGATAGTATCTAAATTTTTAAGAACTACTATACCAAAATATTTCTCAAAAAAGGTAGACCAAAAAGTATATAATAGTACAAAGTCATCATCTAAACTATTTAATTATATATTTAATGATGTACAAGAAAAATTATGTAAAACTCACCCTAAAGCTGTAAATTGGTGTGGTTCAACAGCTTTATGTGGATTGATTACAAAACATCATACTTATGATAAAAAAATATTATGGATAATAAATGTTGGTGACTCTAGAGCTGTACTATGTAATAATAATGATGAAGCAGTTCAACTAAGTATTGACCATAAACCAAATTCTAAAAATGAAAAAGATAGAATTGAACAACTTGGAGGAAAAATTAAATTTGATGGTTCTGATTGGAGAATTAAAGATTTATCATTATCCAGAGCTTTTGGGGATACAGACGCCACCCCTTATGTAACTCATCATCCACAAATCTATAAATATAATTTAAATAAAAAAGATAAATTTATAATTTTTGCTTGCGATGGTTTATGGGATGTAATGAGTAATAAAAAAGCAACAGATTATATTTTAAAACTAAAAAAACAAAATTTCACAGGAAATTATTCTAAAAAACTAGCTGAAAAAGCAATAAAAGAAGGATCAACTGATAATGTAACAGCTATTGTTTTATTTGTTAATGAGTAAATTTATTTTGCTGCTACACTTAATTTATCAACTATTTGAAATTGATATCTTCTTAAAAATTAAAAACAACTAATAAATTTACAATGTCTTGTAGAAACTTTGTAAATTTATCATTATTAAAATAATTAATTAACAGGACATAAAGGTATCCATTTTTTAAAATTATTATTATATATACATTCAAAAGATTTAGATTGTGAATCTGTTACAATCTCATTACACATATGTGAAATTCGTAAATTAGGAATATGAGCTATTCCCAATTTAATGTCACTATTACTTTTTTCAAAAATATCATATACATCAGGTATATCTGTATTTTTTAACCACATCCTTCTTGTTTTTCCATTTTTTTCATAAGAATAATTTCTTTCTTTTAAATATTCAACCATATTCGATATTAAATCACAACTTTTAGGTTCTATTTCATTATGATTTTTACCTTTTACATTAATATCTATTTTTTCCTGTTGTTTATCAACAAAAATAATATTTATACCTGAATATTTTGGATAAAATATTAGCCCCTGACATTTAATACCACAATTAGGTATTGTCTTTTCAATTAAATGTTTTAAATCACTATAAGTAGATAGTTTGTTGATTTTAAACATAAAATTTTTACATGACTTTGGATTGAAATGTGTTTTTATCATATTATCAATATGATTCATCTTATTTTTCATTTCTAAATCTAAAAATTGATTACCCATTAAATAATAACAATCTGTAACGAGCATACAATATTTTGGTCTACTTCTTTGATAATTTTCTTGTTGGTTTTTATCATTGTTATTATTTCTGTTTATGCTAATTAATTTTGTATCAAAAATTGTTCCATTAAAAATAACTGAATTTGCATTAACTAAAATCTTGTACATATTTATTTTTGAAATATCTATTTGGTTCCTGTGATAAGATAACTTTTTTTTATCAATTGCTGTACAATACTTTATATTATCTATCGTAACAAATACCATAATATAATTATATCCATAGAAATTAGGTGTTACATAATGTTCATTTTCTTTTAAGAAATCTAATTTTTGAGAACTAGTTAACATATTGTATCTAAATTTAGACAGATCATACGAGCTAAATATAAAATCAATGATCTTGTTTTTTAAACCAACATCATTAATAATTATTGAATCACAATTTCCAAACTTATGATTTTTTCTATTATCCATTAATTATAAAAGGAATACATTCTTTATACATAATTAATTCAATATTTTGAGAAAGCCGAAAAACCATCATCAAAAGCTGTTATTGAATCTGATGAAACATTCTTTCTTACAGGAGCATTAGGATTAAAAGAGTAATAATTCGAGTGAGATTTATTAAGATCCAAGTTATTTTGGGCTAAAACTGATGTATTAGACTTTTTAGCGACTGGTTTAGATATACTATCTTCATATACTTTCTTTATTTCAATTGGACCGTCGTATTTTTTAGTATTTCTCAAATCATTTAACTTTTTAATATCTAAATCATAGGTTGATTCTTCTAATTTCATTTGAGTATGTGTAATATCATCAATATATGATGGTTCAATAAAAGTTCCACTATTTACATTTGTGTGAAGCCTAGATTTAACACCTTCACTGTCAATTGAAAATGTTTTCTTTTTATCTTTTCTAAAACTACATGTACCATCTTTAGAGCATTCTGGTTCTGGAGAATCAACCAATCTATTATCATATTGTATATCATCAATTGGAGTTACATTAACTGGATTTTTAAATGAATTATCATAAATGCTTGACAATTCACTATCACTTTCAATTTCAGTTGTATCTTCATTTTGATCTGACTCATTATCTAATGATAAAATATCATTTGTAGCATCTAAAAATTTAACAGTATTATCTTCTTGTCCATCTATTTCATTAATTGATTTATATCTAGTTTCATCAAATTGGTGTTCGTCTTCAAGTAAAGAATCATCTGAATACTTACCTGGTCTTTCCATTGCATCTTCTAAAGTAGAAGGTCTTGAATTTAAGTTATTATCAAGAGTTTTAATATCAACTGGTTCGTCACTGTCTAATTCTTTATAACCAACTTCATCATTAACTCCTAATGGTTGTCCTTCTTGTAGGGAATCTAAATTATATTTAAATAATTTATCGGATTTATCAATTAATTTACCTAAATTATTTTGATTAAAAATACCAACATTATTTTTCTTAAATCTTCTTTCTAATTCTTCATCAGATAGTTTTGATAATTTATCTTTAATATCGATTTTAGATATTTTTTTGACATTTGTTTGTATCTTATCAATTCCATCTCTAACTGACATAAGTTTATTTAAAAAACCAGATTCGTGTTTATCTAATATTTTTCTTTCTCCAATTACTCTGTGTGCTTGTTCATCTGCAATAATCCCTTCAGCATTTCCAATTATGCTATCAGATAATGGACCATCTGTTTCATCTTCAATAATATTTTGTAATTTTTTTAAATCTGATTTCATTAATAATTGTCCTACTTTAAAATTTGGTTTTTTATTTATAAATCCAAAATCAATGTCTTCTTCGTCGTTAATATTATTTGAATGAGTAGATACTCGTAAATTATTACTTTCCATTTCATCTTCTAATTCATCATCTTCATCATCTATTAAATCATCAAATGATTGATCCAAGTCCATTGGTAAAAAATCAGAATGATTTTCGTTTGACCCAATTATATCTTTTAATTTATTATTTCTATTGTTATTTTCTTCTTCTTTATTTGTTAATTTTTTTTCGAATTCTTTTAGTTTGCTAAAATCTAATTGATCAATGTCATTTAACATAGCTCCTAGATCGTCATTATCAATACTATTAAAATTTTCTTTAGTTCTATTAATTTTTTTATAAATTATTATTCCAAATAAAACAAATAGAAGAATCATTGCTAAATTGTCATATTCTATAAAATCAAATAGTTTTTTTGATGCCATATAGAAAGATTTAGATTAAATTTAATTTTCAATTATTACTAAACTTTTCAGTAGATAAAAAAATTAGATTAAAAATCAGATTTTTCGCTTCAAAATAATTCTATAATAAATAATGAAAAAGAAAACACAATATAAATTATTAAAGATACTTTGAATGGTCTAAATTATTGATAGACGAACATTAAGATCTGCTTTTGATTCATATCAATATCAATTAGTTCTTTTCCTACTATATCATGTTAACATATCGTTATACAATTCATTTATTTAACATTATATCACGTTCATCTTCCAGACAATCTTCTTTAGTTGCTATTTCATGAGCTTCATGCATTTCATCCATTGTTATATGTGGTTGATAATTTATAATGTCTCCTGTACTAATCCAAGCATCTTCTGTACAATCTGCATACATTTCGTTTCTTCCACCAAATACCACATATTTAGCACAAATGTATGGTGTCAATTTCTGATTTTTAACTAATATTCTTAAACTTAAACCTGAATTAATTATGTTCCATTCTATTGTTTCAGCATCATATACAAATTTATTTTTATATATATCTTGATCTGTTAATATTTTAATTTTAGTATTTATATTCATTATTTAATATATATATTCAACTTGTTGAATAAATTTAAATTATCAATATTTTTAAATTTGATTGAATACTCATGGTATTTTGTGATATCATTTATATTGATGATTATACTGATTTTACCATTTCTTAGCGGACTGGTCTAAATTGTTGATATATGAAAATTGAAAAATAAATTTTGAAAAAACAATTTATAAAGAAAGATTTTAGTAGTATATAAATGGATAGTATTATTAAAAGTCTTAACAAGTTACCTTTTGAAACTTTAGAAAAACTTAATGAAAGTCAATTAGAAGAAATAACTTTAATTGCTCAAGAAACATTTTTCAATTCTGGAAAACCTATATTATCGGATGAAATATACGATATTCTTATAGATTATTTCAGATTCAAGTTTCCTAAAAATAAAGTTTCTAAAAATATTGGAGCTAAAATTAAAGATAAAGAACGGAAAACAAAACTTGATTATTATTTAGGAAGTATGGATAAAATTAAACCTCCATCAAAAGAATTAGACAAGTGGAAGAATAAGTATAAGAGTCCTTATGTATTAACAGATAAATTAGATGGGATTTCTGCATTACTAATTTATACTGATGATTCTATTAAAATGACTACAAGAGGTACTGCAACAGAAGGACTCGATATATCAAATTTAATAAATTATTTAAATTTACCATCAATAGACCAAGTAAAAAAAATATGTAAATCAAATAAAATAAAAGGAGAAAAAAATCTTTTAGCAGTTAGAGGTGAATTAATAATATCAAAAAATAAATTTAATAAAAATTGGTCTGATAAAATGAAAAATGCTAGAAATACAGTTTCAGGTTTAGTAAATAGTAAAACAATAAATCCTAATCTTGCAATTGATACTGATTTTATAGCATATGAATTAGTAGATCCAAATCATAAAATATTAGATCAGTTTGTATTATTACAATTATTTAATTTTAAAACTGTTGAAAAAATTATAGTAAATGACATTAATTATGAATTATTAGGATCATATCTTATTAAAAAAAGAAAAGATTCAAAATATGTAATTGACGGAATTGTAGTTTATAATAATGAGGTTCATACAAAGAGTAAAACTGGAAATCCAAAATATGCATTTGCATTTAAGGATATTTTAGATGATCAAAAAGCAACAACAGAAATTATCGATATTGAATGGAAAATTTCAAAAGATGGTTATATTAATCCAGTAGTTATAATTAAACCTGTTGATATTGGTGGAGTTAATATTGAACGAGTTACAGCTTATAATGCTAAATATGTAGTATCAAATAAATTAGGAAAAGGTGCAAAAATAGAAATTATTAGAAGTGGTGATGTTATTCCAAAAATTAATAAAGTTATTGAAGTAGCTAAAACTATAGATATGCCGAAAGTAAAATATCATTGGAATGATACTAAAGTAGATATTATTGTTGATAAAATAGAAGGTAATAAAGAAATAGAAATTAAAAATATATACTACTTTTTCTCAAAACTTGATACAAAAGGATTGGGAGAAAGGGTAGTTGAAAAGTTATATGAAGCTGGATTGAATACTGTACTAAAAATACTAAAAGCAAATGCTAATGATATATTAAAAGTAGAAGGATTTAAAGATAAATCTACACAAAATTTATTACAATCAATTAAAAAATCAGTAAGTGATGTTGAATTGAATGTTATTTTTGCAGCATCTAATAAACTTGGACATGGTCATGGAAGAGAAAGAGCAAAGATGATTCTTGACGTATATCCCAATATAATGACTGAATATAAAAAATGGACAATTGATGAATTTATTGAAAAAATTGGTTCTATACCACAATGGGATTCAAAAACTAGTAAACAATTTGTATCTAATTTTCCAACATTTTTAAAATTTTATGATCAAATTAAAAGTTATATTAAAATAAAACAACCAACAACTAAGAAGAAAGTTTCTTCAAATAATAGTTTTATTTCAAATAAAGTTTTTGTTTTTACTGGTTTTAGAGATTCAAGTTTGAAGGAAAAAATAGAAAGTCTTGGAGGATCTGTTAAAGATACTTTAAATAGTAAAACAGACTACTTGGTTGTAAAAGAAAAAGATACTGGATCTTCAAAAGAAGAGAAAGCTAATGAACTTAAAAAAGAAATCATAACTAAAGATGAACTAGAGAAGAAAATATAATTCTAGATATTTTTTAGCATGATTTTTTTTCTTTAATATAACTGTAACATTTTCCCAAATTATCTTTATATACAATATTTGATAATGAATCAACAGAAGGATAATTATTTACTACTTTTGGAGACGGATGTACTATGTATAATATCATAATTCCAATAAACATAGAGAATATAAAGTAAAACAAAGAAATTTTAAACATAATTATATACAAAATTCTAGAAAATAAAATTATAAAATTATAAATTTATCACATATGTATATTTCACCCAGTGTGTGCATTAGAAATATACCACAAACTAACAATACCAATTAAACTTACTAAGTTTAAAATCCAAATATTCATATACAATTTCATAGAAAAAAATATATAATTATTTTATGAATAAAAATCTATTTAAAATTAAATCAGGATAGAATATTAATGGAAATTGAATTTTTAAAATCTTTCAAAGATCATTCATCATTCCAAACTCTTAATGATGAAGACTTAAAGAAATTTTCTTTATTAATTAAACCTAATAAAAAAAATAAATTTAAAAAAGTAAAAAACAACGATAATAAAAAATCTTTATCAAACGTTAAAGAGAAATTACAAATATCTAAGGAAAAGATAGAAAGTAAATTTAGTTTATTAATTAATAAATTAGATTTTAATAACATAACTAAAATTTTAGAAGAATTTATTACTAAATTCAAAGATATAAATGAAAATGATTATAATTTATTTCAAAAATATATTTTTACAAGAATTTTAAAGGACAGTAAATTTCAGCTATTATATATGGACTTTTTTATGAAAATTAAAAATATTTACTCAAGTTTATTTGATTTTTCAGATGAATACTTTATTTTATTAGTAGAATATAAATTTAAATATGATTATTGTGGTAAAAAATTAAATATAATACATGATTTTAATTTAGATGAAATTCATGAACTAAATTCAGAAGAAAATCGAATTAATAATATTAATCTAATATTAAAATTTATTAATAATGGATTGTTTAACAAAAATATAATAGACGAATTAGCTATTATTTTATTTAATAGTGAATATATACCTGATATATATAATTTTATTAATGATAAATTTATTATGAATAACTATGATTTTACACAATTCTATGATATTTTAAAATTTAAGGTTAATAATAAAATGGACAATAGATGTAAAGTTATTTTAAATAGTATTCTTGATAAATTTGGTATTGAATATAAACATATTAATAATAGAAGTGATTCAATAACATCAATTGAAAGTGATATAGATAATGAAAAACTAAATTATGAAATTACTTTAAAGACTGTTCAAAGCTTTGAGCAATATAAATCAAAAATTGAAATAGAAATTGATAATATTATAGAAGAATATTTATTAATTGAAGATTTTGAAGAAATAAAAAATTATCTTGAAAATAATGAAAATGTTGTTAATTTTATGGAAGAATTATTTAACTATTATTTTAAAAACAATCTTAATCAATTCGAAAAATTTAAATCTTTGTTTTTAAATTTTAGAAATGAGAATTATATAAATTCTGAAATAATGATAAATTCTTTAATTAGTTCACTTAATTCAGATACTGTATTTGATTATCTTAATATTGAAACAAAAATTAAAAAATTATTAGAAATATTTAAAATTCTTAAAATTAATTTAGATAGTGATCAAAAAGAAGCTATTAATAAATTAATTATCTAGTATTCTTTATCGTCAAGAAATATATTGGATATACATCCAACTAATTGTACTAAACTATCATTTCCTTCTTGAACATTAGTGTAACTAATACTTATAATTTTAAATAATTCTAACACTTTTTCTTTCGGTATATTTAAATTGTTATCAGATTTCATTAAATAATTTAAAAAAGTTAATAATATATCACTAACATTATAACCATCACCATATAGTTTGTAAACTTCCAAAATACTATCTTCAAATCTATTTTCTACACACATATGTAATATATTTCTAATATATTCTGGTTTTGGTTTATCTAATAATTTATAAATATTATCTACTGTTAGTTTCTTATAAGTAAAATATATACATTCTAAATTATTAATAGATTTTCTAATATCTTTATCAGAAATAAAGATTAATTCATTAATGAATTTATCTGTATATTCTATTTTTTCTGTATCGCAAATTTCTATTAATTTATCTTTTATATTAATATCAGTAAGTCTTGGAAAATTAACAATAATACATTTAGATTGAATAGATTCATTAATCTTTATTGAATCATTACAAACAAATACAAATCTACAATTCTTCTTGTATTCATTTATTAAATTACTTAATAAGTTTTGAGCTTTATTTGTTATACTATCTGCTTCGTCTAAAATAATTAATTTTTCTTGTGCTTTAGTAATCTTTTGACAAAATGGAATAATAGTATTATTAATAATTGATAACCCTCTATCATCAGATGCATTCAATTCTAACACATTTTCATTATAATCTTCTTTAAATATTTCCCTTGCAATAATAAGAACAGTAGATGTTTTTCCAGTTCCTGGTTCACCTGTTAAAATCATATTAGGAACACATTTTGATTCTATTATTTTTTTTATTTTTTCTAATAACATATCGTCTAAAAGAATTTGATCTGTATCACCTGGTCTATATTTTTCAATCCATGGTAATTGAATATTTCTATTCATAATACTAGTCATAATAATTTGAAATAAAACTTTCTTTTAAACATTATTATATACATAATAGCAATGTTTTAAATAAATTAAATATTTAATTTTGCATTCAATACGCTCAATTTGCAATTATTCCAATGAATTCCATCTAGAAATTTTCTTGCTTTTGCAGTTTCATCTTCACTACAAAATGTAATAAATACATAATTCATTCTACATTTTTTTAATTTATTATAAGGAAAACTAATTGAATATGGTTGATTAGACAAAGTTAACTTTTTTTCTTCAATTAGTTTTTTAATATCGTCTATACCAATTTTTTTATTCAGATTTCTGATCATAAGACAATTTGTTTTTTCATTATTCAAACTGTTATCATTTTTCTGTTTACGATTTTTAGTTGGATAGTTTGATCTTTTCCATTTTTGTTGATTATCATCAAATTTATTTTTCAATGAATGTTTTGATTCAGAAAACGAAGTTTTATTAGTACCTTGTTTCACATTAGATTCAGACTTTTCACCTTGGTGAATGTTCTTAGTACCTTGTTTCACATTAGATTCAGAAAACAAAGTT
>Ga0209664_1000729_pt1 | contig 18861 bp, 7 predicted proteins | sample SaaInlV_150m_DNA_FD_184668 | JGI IMG/M metagenome (GOLD analysis project Ga0209664, IMG submission 184668) | Marine microbial communities from expanding oxygen minimum zones in the Saanich Inlet - Saanich Inlet SI073_LV_135m_DNA (SPAdes) (version 2) | ecosystem: Environmental > Aquatic > Marine >... | reverse complement strand
AATCCAGAAGTTCATCCACAAGAGCAATTACAGGTGACACACTCTTTGGTGGAGATAGTGGTGAGTGCGCTACTTGTTGCCAAGTTCTACTACTACTACTACTACTACTACTACTACTACTACTACTACCACCAACACCACCCGTTACTGCAGTTGTATCAGACCCTTCACTCCAATTAACAACCCTATATGGTGAGCACGTATTAGGGTCATGAGAGAATGCCACACCAGAAGAAAGTACATTTTCAAGCATTGGCTGAACCAATATCTCATCATCTAGAAAAGTTTCACCATACGAATTAATTACATCATTAATAGCACTTTCTAAACTATCTTCAGTTACATTTCCCTAATTTTACCCTATATGGTTAATATTGAAATTAGTTGTACGAAAGAAATATACCATAGTGAAAGTAACAGCGTAGGTCAAATTATACAAGATAGTTTGAGACCTTAGTCTTTTATCATTCATAACCAATTCAAATTCAAAAGTATTTATACCTTGATTAAATACTTTTGATATTTAACATCAACACTTAGTATTTCACTTAGATTAATTGCATAACTTAAAACTGTTTTTGATAGTTTCTCTTGTTGGGAGTTATTTGAGAATGATTTATTCATATAAAGAGAAATAAATGAGTTAAATTTTGATTCACCCTCAATTTCTGAGTTATCTATCTTTTTACATAAGAGTGAATGATAATTTAAACGATCTTTTGTTAGTTTCTCATTTAAACTTGTAAAATCATCCCACAGTTCAATTTCTTCATTTTTGTATAAAACATATAAAGCTACTATTACTTTTTGATTTAAAACTAAATCAACTATCATTTGAAGAAATTCAGTGTTAATTTTCTGAAGATCATTAAAAGGGTCAATCAAAATCAATGTATCTTTATTTTTAGGAAATTCACATCCTAAAATTGAATAAGCTGATTCTGAATTAAAACCTTTTAAAGTTATTGGAGATAAACCAGAGTCAATTAAATCTACATAGGCAATATTATCTCGGTCAGATAAATATACTTTAGTTTCTATATTATGAATCTTACCTATATTTTCAATTATATGCCCACTACCAAAATAACATTTATCAATATTATTTTGTGCCGATTTTAAAGCACATGGGGGTAAATTATTTAATCTATTTTTTACTTCTGGATTAATTGGAGAGTCCCAAGGCCTTCCACCAAAAGGGTCGAAATATATAATCCCTTTTTCTTTGAATAACTTCAAATACCATTCAAAAAACTCTGAAATTAATCCATGCTTAATCAGGTCCCCAGCATTCCCCATTGTATATGGTAGTGGTTTTGATTTAAGTTTATTCATCATTAAGAATTAAATTTATTCATTTCCTGACCCATATCCATCCTTCTTTTTTTGCCAACATCATATCTTCAGGTTCAAAGCATTGATTACTAGCAAAATAAAAGCCTGATAAAACACAAATAGCAGCATCCAATACATCGTCATCCTCAACCATTAGTGATGTATCTAAATTAAAGGTTACATCTTTGCTTATAGCTTTAAGTATTTCTTTTCTTTGTTCAATGTTTTCTTTTTTCTTATACCCATCGCTACGATAACCACACATTTTTAGTGTTGCAGCAGGATATACTTCAATTACAGAAATATTTGAATTAAGCTCTGCATTCCATGCTAGTGGAATTTCACAATTAATATCTTCAGAAACCTCACTGAGTATTTTAAGTGCTGCATGTGCAGTACGTGCAATTCTATCGGCTCCCACATCAAGAGATTGCTTTCCTACATGTTCTTTTATAAATTTATCAGTATCACGACGAAATAATCTATTAGATTCTGTATTTAATGAATTACCTGCACTATGATGAATCAATTCTTCACCTAATGATTTTGGCCAACCAAGAGGAGCATCAATTGCCAATAATGTTTTAATTTCAGGAATAATCCAATTTGTAACAATATCACTTACACTTTCTTTACTCCTTGGTTTTAAGACTTTATCAATTATTAAACTATTCTTTTTAACAAACCCTCGTGCTAATCCGACTTTATTCGCTTGGGTAGCACAGTCGATTCCGATAATACAAATTGTCATAAATAAATAATTACTCTGTTGATTAATCAAATATTTTGGATTTATATAATTCTATTTCAATCCGTAAATAACGACATCTAAAATAAAATATTGAAGGATGATCCTTAGATTTCGTCAATTCCTAACTTTATCAAGAATTAATAATTTTTTCTCTAAAACTATCACAAATTCTATTTGTACCAACAAAATAAACTATCGATTTAGCACGGCTAAGACCAACATAAAGTAACGATTGATATTTATCCAGATCAACAGAATCCATTCCCCATAAAAAAATCACTGATGACTCTAAACCTTTAAAACGATTAACAGTATCCATTAGAACTGTACATTCACTTTGAATACCTTCTTCAGACCAAGTGTTAGGCTTAGGTAATATTTGTTTTTTTAAAGAATTATAATACTCATTTTTCATGACGGCATCAAAAACCAAAATTACAATGTCCTTTGCCTGAATATTTTGATTCACAATTAAATCTAATATCTTTCCATGCAATTTCTTTGCTTGTTGGGCTATACCATTTGCCTCAATAAACTTAATTTCATCTCCATTAATCCCTGGGGGAGCGACATCAATACCATGATAAAAGTGATAGGCGGCCATATGTATCTGATTAGTATTTCTACAATTAGAAACAAGTGAATATGGTTCACCAATTGAAGGGAAACTTTTTACTCTGGAATAGATATTTTGATTATCATCAAAAAAAATGTAAAATGGACTTGTATCATAATCGGCTAATAAAAGCTCTAATGGTAGCCAATATTCATCCCTGAAATCTTGTCCTTCATCACATACAATTGCATCATATTGTTCCGATATTATATCCAGAGAAAAAGATAAAGCTGCAGGGTACTGTATATCAAACAAATCAGTCCCTGGATATGTTAACTCTGCTTCTTTTAATAAATCCCTATCTGTAACCTTAGCTGCCTTAGTGATTCTTTTATGGCATAGTTGATGAAAACTCATGACATCTAAATTTTCTATACCCATACAAACATTTTTAATGTGATCAGCTAACTGACGATTATAACAGGTTAATAATGTTTTAAATCCTTCAATAGCAAGGCGTTTCGCCTTCTCAACTGCTAATACTGTTTTACCTGTTCCAGCTCCTCCTCTCACTGCAGCTCGTCTTTGAGATTGAAGGAAATCAAGAATTCGAACTTGATCATTTGTTAATTGTATTCTTTGTTGTTCCTGCTCTTGTAACTGTATAGATACTAATGGTTTTACCTCAAAAGACTTAGCAAAAGTCATTCGCATAATGTCAATGCCTGATTGACCTATTGGAGATTGAGATGAATCATCATTATGCCAATATTCAAAAACTCTATCAGTCCAATCTCCAATCTTATCAAGATCGGAGGAAGTACCAATTAAAATACTAGGCATATCATTTCGGGCAATTTTACTAGCATTTAAAATATCCGGAAAAAAAACAGTATGTCCTCTAATCACATTGTGAACATTCAGCCTTTTCCAACTAGGATTTTCATATAATTTATTCAAAATTGAGTATTTAGCTCTTAACGATTGCCCTACAGGATTTTTAATTATATTTTTATGGTTTTTTCTATCAATGGAATACCATTCATCAGATAAAGAATCAAAACCAATACCTCCTCCTTTTACCTCCACGCAAATAAAACCTTTTTTAGGATGGCAGATAACAAAATCAGTTTCACCATCTCTAGCCTGTTGTTCTTCCCGTTTTAATATCCATGATACCTGGAAAAAGATAATATAATCTGAAGATAGATTTTCCTTTAAAGATTGATAAACTTTGGCTTCTGCATATGAATCAATTTTACTTAACTGTTCAGCATTTAAATTTGGAATCATTGTTGCCATATTAATTCTCAAGTATTTTCATTATATTTAAATTAAGGGGAAGCCTATTTTTTTCTCCATTCATAAAGTCTATATGAAGTAAAGTGGTTAAACCTCGTTCTTCCACTTTAAGTATTCTACCTATACCATAAAAGTCATGTTTTATCTGAACTCCTTCGACAAATCTTTTTTTAGGATCGGCATTTTCATCTACTACAACTTCTCGCCAACCACCATCATAAATAAAGGAATCAACAATATTTGCTGGGTTTTGTATTACATAGACCCTGGCAAGTTCTTTCTCAAAAGCATGTTCTACAACATATAGCCAAAACTTATCTCCATTATCTTGGGCTTCTAAAAATTGTCTCCTAGATAAACTTACTCCTCTATCTTTCCATTCTCCTGATGTACCCTTAACTTCAATATATCTTTCAATATCATCACTATTTATTTGTCGACTAATCACATCATAACCTGGATGCGTCTGTGGCATTTCTTCAGGTTCTCTACCTCTTTCTATTTCGTACTGACACACCAATTCTCTTGAAGCGGCTTCAACTGATAACTTATAAGCAGCATCTTCCTTATTTCCTTCTTCATCCTGGTTCAACCTTCTTTGACGAACATAGGATATTAATTTTCTATCCCAAAGTTTTTTATGTTTACTTCGTGACTTTTTGTTTTCTTTCGAATTTGAGCTTGAATTATAACTTTGATCATCCAAATCATTTTTTTCAGCATCAGCATCAGCATCAGCATCAGCATCAGCATCAGCATCAGTATCAGTATCAGCATTTTTATCGTCATCAGAAGGTTCAGGATTATTATTTAATTCTTCTTGTTTTCTTCGCTCTTCAATTTCTTTTCTAAAGTCATCTAAAGTATTATTTGATCGTTTCTTTTTTTGTTCTTTTACTTCATCGTTTTCTTTCTTTTTATCAACATCATTGTCTGTATCTTTACCATTTAACACATCACTTGTATTGACTCCCTCATATTCATTTCCAATATCATTTTCTGCACCTAAATCATCAAAATCACTAGATGTAAGATCTATATCAAAGTCCTCATCTCTTTGATCTTCTATAAGGGGTATACCTGCTGCTGTTAATCGTTCATTGGCATCATCAAGTGACATTCTCATACATGGTTCAATTGCTAAAGCTAGGTTTGAAATTGAAGCAGATGATTCAGAGAGCATTAAAGGATTAAAAATTGCTTGAAAAATATGCAGCCAGAGATTGTTATCTATAGGTCGTGCAATACTTAATGAAACTGTATCAGGATCAAAATAAGCCTTTACAGAAATAGAAGGAGAACTAATAGATTCATCTCCTAAATTTGTTGTAGCTATTATTCTAACAACATCATAGCTAAAAGCAGATAGCTCAGATATTACTTTTGTTATTTTATTACGAAAACTTCCTGTTTTATCATGGAAACAACGCAATATAATACTTTGTTTATCTTGAATTAAATCACATATCTCACGTTCAAGCTTTTTTGATTCTAAATCAACATAATCCAAATTAATATTTGTAACTTCGCTAAGTCTATTCACTCCAACCTGTTTATAGAAATCCCAATATTCTATTTCAGGCTTACATAATGCTTGATCATTTTCAAATAAATATTTATACCACTCACTATCATCAATTAATAAGGCATAAGGGTAGTGTAATTCATCTAAAATATTAATTATAACTGGGGATGGTTCTAATCTTTTTAGATCAAAATCACTTATTAATCCTTTATCATCACTCCAAGTTATAACTAACTTCTCCATACAGTTTTGATAGATTTTTAGATCTGAAGATTTTAATGGTTTTTGTTTTGGATAATTTGCATCAACGATATCTAGTAAGATATCAATATAATCAGTAGTATCAGGATTATCTTTCACACCTAGAATACTAAAAAGATCTTTATAGTGGTTAAGTGATTCTGGAACTACATATGAATATTTACCTAATTTTTGAGGAAGAGTAAACAGCTGATTAGGACGTATATATTTCTTTTTAGATTCAATGTAAATACATGCTTTTTCTTTTAATTTTTGAATTGGAAGATAATCATTTTTCGACCTTTCATTTAATATTTGATATATAAAGAAATGGGCGGGTATTTTCTTATCAACACATTCAAGTAAATGTTCAACTATTAAATTAGTTTCTGGTTCGATTGAAACACCAACTATTTTTAATACTTCGCTTTCAAGTTTTTGTAAATTCTTAAAATCTAATATTTTAGCTTGCGATTGAAATGCTTGATATCTATATGGGGCATACACTTCATTTGCTAAATGCCAATCATCAAAATCCCCATCAACTGGAAAACATTTAACATTTGACAATTTGATTAAAATTGACTCTATATTTTCTTTATCTTCAGAAGTGATATATAAATGACATAATTCATAAAAAGCAGTTTCACAAACCTTTCTTGACTTTGAACTTGGCTTAAATGCTTCAGCAACATTAATCATGTGTTCTACTAAATGCTCAGGACTTGGATTCTTTCTAACACCTAAGGAATTAACAAAGTTTTGTACAGAGTGAGTAGCTGGTAAAATCTCTTCTGATATCCATAAATCCTTGTTTTCCCCTAAGATCGAAGCTAATTGATCAGTTCTGAAATATGAATTACGAGGAATAGACCAATCGCCACTTTGTGTGGGGAGCAGAGGTAGTTCCATCAGTAGTAAAATAATTTCATCGTCATTTAGTAATCCTGCATTTTCAGCCAGTATATTTATTAATTTTTGATACGCATCAATATCATTTGGGCCATCAGAACCAAAAAAATCAGGTACAACTTTCCGAACATACTCATCAATTGATTGTCTTTTTACACTCAGTTTATTTTCAATAAATGAAATACTACGATAATCTAGTATTGTTGTATTGATTAGTTTTGAATAACCAATTGGATCTTCAAAATTTCCAGGGAGAAGTGCATTTTTAGCAGAAACAAAACTATCGCCAGCTTTAAATATCTCTAAAGTAGATAACTTAATATATTCGTGAACTTCCTCACTTTGAACTTCATCTAATTCTACAATAACTGAATAAAACTCTTTTAATTGTGTATTTTCGATACCAATAATTTCTTCTATACACTCTTCTTCTGTTATTAAGTGATGTTCGAGTTCAGTAACTAAACTATTAAACCCAAACAGATCTACATTTGAAAATATTTTGTTGTATGATGAAATATCATCATGTATAAAAGGAAGAAAATTAAATATCTTCTTTATTTTTTTTGAAGTCAAGGGTTTCTGAACAGCATAACAATCACGAATACTAGTTATAGCTAATTCAGTATCTAAAACAAAATTTAATTGTTTCAACCTATCTTTTGCATCAGCTTGCAACTCTTTGGGATACAGAGCTTCAAAAAACTGCCATATTGGATAAAACATTACTTTTAGACTATCTGCCGTAACAATAGTTTTTTTGGGATAAAGCTTTTCAATCCCATTTTCAATAATAGTAATATACCGTTCAAAGGTTAATTGCTTAACTCCAAATTCATACAGTACATTCTGATAAGACCTTAATTTCTCATGAAGAATCTGCGCACCAAGTTTATGTAATATATTGATTATTGATAATTCAGGATGTTGCTTCGGTGATAATATATTATGACTTGAATAAAACTGTCCAGACTCTGTAAGGACAACTTTGGCACCTTGTTGCATTGACCTATAGAATTCATCAAAGAAACATTTAAAACAGTCTGGATGATTAGAATCAACTTCTTTTTTAATATCATAAGCACTAGAAAGAATTGACCATAATTGTTGATATCCAAGTTTATCTTTTAATCCCTCAAGATCCTTAGCTAGTTCAATAGCCGTGGCTTTAATAAGCAGTTCATTCCAAGCATTTTCTTGCTGATACCCTGAAAAAATTACAGCCTTTCTGTCTGCTTCTGGAAAAAAATCTGCATTGATATGAAATGGCAAACCTGTTGATTGCTCCGTAGGTAAAAAGGCATATAGTTTCCCACTTGTTAATGGTTCTGGTTCAACTCTAATTGCAATTGTGATTTGTGTTTGTCTATTTAAAATTTCTAATTTAGGAAACTTATGAAATATATTTTCTGTATTGTCTCTTATATCAGTTCGTAAAATAAGCCATCGTTCAATCTCATTACTTGGTTCAAAAGAAACAATTAATTCTGACTCATCATTATCACTGCGATCTAATTCACAAGAAAATATTTGCTTACCATTTCGACGTAGTTTTGCATTAACTACATTTCTTAAAAATAACAAACTTCTTTGTAATACATCTGTTAAGTCGGTTACTAATTGTTCAATATGTTCAGGTGTAATATGAGAAATGCCCAAAGCATTTCTACCAGAAGAATTAGGATCATTAGCCCACGGTAAGAAAAAAGTTGTTCCAGGCTCTTTTGTTTGATTTACACTAGATGCTTTTCCAATTTCTGGCATCAACTTAACTTTTAGACCTGAAGATGAAATTTCAGGATGATCTGATATTTGATAAGTAGAAGAAAAACCAATACCAAAACGCCCTATATTATCTGAATTAGATAACTTTCCACCACTACCAAAATCTGTAATACGATGAAAGTCACAATTTTCACCTTTATCTTCAAAGTGTAAACAAGGTTTTGTTTTCAAATCACCACAATAAGAAAAGTTGCCACTATTCCAAATGAATAAACCATCATCAAGGACATCAAAAATAATTTGTTTTGCTTTAGCATCATCAGCATTTTGAATTAATTCCAATGCCATCGTGTCATAGCCTTGCAATCCTTGTAAATGAGCACGAATATTACCTAATAAATTAGACGTATAATCAACTTCTTCTACCTGAGCAATATTATTCATTGTTCATCCAATCATAAAGGGAATTAAAATACATTACTCAACTATCGCCTTAAGCAGTGCATCCTTAGCATCTTGATAAAACTGTATATCTACTTTTGTTGCCATATCATCGGATAAATCATAAAGCATTCTTCTTGCAGTTACGGGCATTAATAATGACGATGCACCTTTTTCAACAGCAAGCTCTGCAATATTAACAGCATTCATTATGGGTTCTATTGAACCACCTAAATTTATTTCACCAACAACAATTAAACCGCCTTTTATAGGCTTTTTAAGTAGACTGCTACACATTGCAATCAGGGCAGACACTCCTAGCTTTGAGCCTTTTTTTGCTGCATCAAATGATCTAAGTTGAACTGTGAATTCATGTGAACGAGGATCTCTATCACCAATTAATTGGGTAGATCTTGCATATAAATTTTGCTCGGCATAACGCATAGACTCTTTAAATGCAGCAGGAACTGGATTATTTAAAATTTTAACACCAGAGCCTGGGCCTTCATTAACTTCAATTCTGTATAGACCAGCATTATCATCAATATCTGATCCACCTTCACTAATTGCCCAAATTTGACCTGGTTCTAATGGATCGTCTCCAATTTCATTATCTGACCTCAGTTCTGGAGTGGCAACAAATTGTTCTACACCATCATCACCTATAAAATAACTAAAATGTGTATTTCTAAATTCTGCAGAGCCTATTCGTTTTTGTTGCTCTTTTACTCTGCGCCTGACTTCTAGGGCAATACGAGTAGCCCATTCTAAATCTTCATCACTTACTGAAGATTCTGGATCTGGGTACATGAGTTTGAGTAAACCAGAAACAGTTTTATTAACCGAATTGGTATCACGTCCACTTAATGCCCCACCTAAATGAACACGGTTTTGCATCATAGAAACACGACTTTGAAAGCGTAAATGGCTCAAACATTCAGAAAAGAAATCACTTACCAATCCAAAATGATCAGTAGTCAGTTCCTGATTCATTTTGGGAATATCCCAGCCAGGCAAATAACAATGAATACGATCCATCCATGCTGTATCATCACGCATTTCTTGAGGTAATGGTCCAAACAAATGTCCAACACGTTGTTGGTGATCAACATCCACATCAAAATTACCCACAAATACCATAGAGCCATCCGCTCGAATACTTTCCTTGCCTCTACTAAACTCACCTGATTCCATATAGCCTTTCATAATGTTTATGCCTTCTTTGGAGTCAAAAGATATGCCACCAATTTCATCAAAACAAACCACATCATACTGACATACTAATCCTTTCTGACCAGTTGAATTATTAACAAACATTTTAGCAATGGTTGCGTTACCACCTGATATTAGATGGGCATAGGGAGAAATCTGTTGAAACAAATGGCTTTTACCGGTGCCTCTCGGTCCTAATTCCACCATATTGTAATTACGTTCAACAAAAGGAACTAATCTTACTAAAATGGCATTCTTAGCTCTTTGATCCAATGCTTCAGGTTCTAAGCCAATTGAACGAAGTAGAAAATCAATCCATTCTTCACTAGTAAAAGATTTCCTAGCTTCAGCTAGAATATCAAGAACATTGCGTTTTGATAATTGAATAGGTCTTAAATCCTTTATACCAAAAGCAATTCCTTTTTCCTCTGCAATAATGGCATCATATTCCAAGGTCACTTCAGCATAAAATCCACCAGTTAATAAACGTTCATTATCATCCACTAGTTTGTCTGAAATGCGTACCTTATTAAGATTTAGACTAGGTAAACTGGCAATATATCCGCCGTCTTTATCACTACTAAATCGAACATGAACGATATCAATTAATTTAACCGTACCATTTTTATAAGCTTTTGCTTTAAAAAGTTCTTCTTCACCCGCTCTAACCGTTCTTGAAGATAATTGTCTTTGAACAATTTCTAAACCTTCTTCAATTTCTTCTGGATCAGTACTTGCGCAATAACGACCTAGCATGAACTCAACAACATAAGTGGGAACAGGAAACTGTCTAGCAAAAGTCCTCACTAGGTCTTTTCTAACAATATATCCTTCAAAACCTTCAGCTGCTTTTAAATCTAATGGATCGAGTTCCACTATTCATCTCCTACAATAACAGGCTTTTTTGCCAATAATTCACCTTGCTCATCAAGTAAAACTAATACGACACTATGATCTTCATATTCATCGTCAACCATGAGGGTACATTTAGAATTTTTAATGAGTTTTCGTTTACAAATTTCACTGTTCTGATCGGCTGCACTTATACGTAAACAAGCAAAAATATTTTCATCATCTGTATTCACTTCAACTTTGCATGTTAGTCCCAACCAACGAGAAGAATTTATTGAAGCTTTTACTCCAGGTTTTTCATTAAGCTGTGTATTTTTAATTTCGATCCAAGGGGTTAGACATTCTTGTAGACTCAAGCCGCCATGATCATAATGTTTGCCCGCAATAAAACTACCAATTCCTGGAGCCATCGCTATACTAACTTCTGGATTCCAATACCAACCTAAGCTTAAATGCTCTGTCTGAATAGAGTCTTTCAATACAGCACACCGCCCCCAGCGAGTCTCAGTAATATGTTTTGATATTTCTACTTTAGGTAATGTCTTTGGTGTTAATAACCAGCCATGATCTGTCACAATACGGACTTTACGCCAACCATAAGTGAGCAATTCTTTTACTCGACTATCAACTTCGTCAAGTAAAGTATCAATTCTAGCAGCCAGTTTTAATCCTTTAACATGGCCTTCTTTATCTATATCCCCTGTTTGAACCCAAGCATTACCAAATGGATTACCTGTTTCACCTTCAGCTAAAAATTGCCAATCTTTTTCATTCAGTAGTTTTTTAAAATAATAGCTAGTAAATGGCTTATCATCACTTTTTAAACTGGGTTGAAAATTTTTATCTGATACTCTACCCGAGATTTTATTATGAACAGGTGTTACAGCAGCTTTGGCTGTTGCCGTCACTGAAGGTAAGGCTGCCCAATTATAAGATAATTCAGCTTCCCCATGTTTTGATAGTTTCGTTAGTAAACGTTGGGCTATATCAAAACGTAATCCATCCACAAAAAAAACAACTTCACCACCAACTTGATACTCTGCAGTTGCTTCATTTATTTCACTATATCCAGGGTATCCACCATTCTTGACTAACGATTGGAAGTTTTGTACTACTTCTTGTAACCATGGCGTATAAATAGCGTCAAGAATATCATTAACTAATTCAGATTGCTTTGGCTCTAATACCAGTTCAAGTGCTCTCAGTACATTATCATCCACTTGCCAGTACTCATCTTTATAATACTCTGCCATTTCCATTGCAGATGCACCAGAAAAGCTAGTCTCTGTTAGTTTAGCGATGGGAGCTAAATATTCTAATACTTTAGCTAAAGGAGACAAACCTAAGTTTGCCCAAATCCAACCTCTCCTAGATTTATGGTTTGTTTCTAAAAGTTGTATCTTATTTCGAATCTCAAGTGAAGAATGATTGTTCAGTAAATCGCTCATTTCACGAAACAAGGTATTTTCACTCTCCTGATTAATTCTGGGATAATTTGCACCACCAGATGCTAAATCACCTTCTACTTTCATTAATAATTCAGGAAGCTTTGGATATAAGTGACATGATTCTTCAAAGCGTTGCCAAACATTTTCCCAAACACCTTGGCGCTGACATAATAATTCTGCTGCAGTTAAAGTTCCATCTTGTTCTGGGTTAAAATGATATTCCGTATCACAAATTCCCATAAATGCTTGCCACTTAGTAACATTCCAGTTTGATTGGCATTGTTCACTATTATTCATCCAGCTGAGTAAATCACGATCAGGATCATTAGAAATCAGTTTATTAAAATCTGATGCTTCCAGGCGTCTATTGGATAATTCATTTTGTTCAGTTTCCAATAACTCTGTTAACACATGTAACAAAGCTACCTGTGACTTTTCATCTTGAGCCACATCCAGTCCCGCACCAAATTTCTTGGACAGTAAAAAAGAATTAACGTTCCAATCTCGTCCTGCTGAATTATAGGCCCACCAACACCCCCTATATTGTATCTCTGCTAAAGGTTGTAAATAAATCGGACATTCAGCAATCGCTCGTAAGTCTTTGCGCTCAATACCAGGGAGGTAAATTATGGGTGTTTTTCCATCAGGAATATTAAAATCAGGTAAGGTTCTAGCAATTACACACTTTAACCAGATTGATGGACCTTGTCGTAAAGAGGGGTTATATTCACCTAACACCACTAACTCTGGCATAATAGCTTGAAGCAATGGCATAGCAGACTGCCATTGTTTTAACTTATCTGTCCATAAAATAGCAACAGGGGCTGCTTGAATGTTACTATTAAATTCAGCTGCACTTCTTATTTGAGAAGCAAGGATATCAACTAACTTCACTCTAAATCCTCTATAGCTTGTTGTTTGTCTTTTAGGAAAAGATGATGATCATTAATACGAGAACCTTCACTTTCTCCATATTCTAGACCGAGTTTATACCAAGGTGCTGACTCCCCATCTTTACTTCGATCTTTTTTCCAATGGATATTAGGCCTAAAACGTAGGATACCAGCATCTTTTTTACCAACATCGGGAACAGTCATAAAAGGTCTGATATTTAAGCGTACACCATCGTTGATATCTGGATTCCAGCCTATGACTTGTTCATTGAGTGGTTTCCAGCGTACGAAGATATCATAAGGAGCTTCACCTTTTAAAATTGTTTCTAGGTGAGTTTTAAGAGTCTCTGCTGCTTGTAGACGGATAACGGCACCATCTATTTCTTCTTTAACACCGTGTTCTTGAGTTCTTATCCAATCACCTAAATAGGTGTAGATTAAACGTTCTAGATTTTGTCGGTTAAGTTGGTGGTAATTAACTAGGGCACTAAAACCATCTTTGAGCCCATCCCATATTTGCCAGATAAAGGGACGATTTTGAAAGAGTTTACAATGTTGTTCAAAGAATTTTTCTCTTAGCCAGAAGTCTAGTGACTTACCTTTGCATTTTGCATCTTCTAATAATTGATTACGTAAAGAGGTATTCCACTCTGAGCCATAGGCATCCATTAACAAGGCTTCTAGTCTTTCATTTGCTGCCTTTTCTCCTCGTATGGGTGGTAAACAGGCGATGCCATCATCATCAATATGAGATGATAAAGTTTGGCTTTGTTTTATCAACTCTCTGGCTTCATCTGATAGCTCCATTTCAGTATCTATATCAGCTGGCCATCGGTAGCCTAATAGGCGTGCTATAGCAACTTGTAATGGAGATTCAGATTTTACTGGGTGACCGTGAAATATCCATTGAGTTGGATCATCTGAATAGGGTTTAGGAAGTCCATTAGGATAATTAACTTGTGCTATTTTAGTCCAATATTCTAAGTCAAAAGGAGTATTTTCTAGAGTTTCTTTTGTAACGGATACTTTTTGATTTATAAGTCGAACAGATTCCTGAAATTTATTTTCTATCATCGCACAAAATATTGCTATGATTGATTCTTCTAATGTAGATGTAATTACACAAGTATTATCATCAAAAAATTCTCCTAAATAAAAAGAATAGGGTAATTTAGACATTTTTGAAATAATTATACCAAACTCACCCCAAGCAGCACTTCCCCTAACTCCGAACTCTTTAATATTAAAGTTTTTTATTGTATCAAGTGAATAACAAACTTCAGTTTTTCCTGATAATGTATTTTGTAAACTAGGAGATGATTCCATCAACATCCAGAATTTATTGAGTGTATTTGATATTTCCCAAAACCGTCTTGTAACTCTAGTTGTTTGACCTGGCTTTGAACCATAGTGTACATTTGCATAATCAGATAATGTTGTTTCTATCTGTAGCTTTTCAAGTGAAATTTTAATTCCTGGATTTTGAAGTTGTAACTTTTGGTCCACACTTAATAAGCGATTATTCTTTAACTCATCTGCTTTTTCTGGAACTGTTTTAGAACTACTTGTATCTATACCAACTAACTCTTGACTAATATCTAGACTAATATTAGTCAAAGATAAAAGAATCACATTAACAACTTCACCACTAATAGTATCAAAAGCCCCTGAACCCAATCTTGCTAACAAATTCCAAGATACCTTTTGTAGTAAACTTTTTCTCTGTAGTTTATAAGAAGGTAAAAACAGCCAGTTTTGGGGGATTACCATTTGTGAAACACCATTAACAGTATTCAACTCTAGACATCGCTCTAGAAATACATTTGCTATATCATTTTTAGCATTAAAATAGTTTTGTTCTGTATATATTTGTAGTTTTTCACACTGTTTGCTTCTGCTTAAATAAGGGACATTTGTAACTATTAATTCATACTTTTGACTAAGTAAATCAGCAGCCAATGTTAATCCTTTAGCAGCAATAGTTGCTTCTTTATTACCTTCAGCTTCAAACTGTTCTAATGCCTGGTTTAATAACGGCTGTAATTCATTAAAACCACCATGAAATAAATCTTCCGTTACTGTCTTACTTGGGTCAATTAAACTACCTAATAAAGGTGCATCCTTAAAAGTGTCATATAACACTTCCATCCCCTTATATAAACGAGCATCATCTCCTGCTAAAGATAACCAGTCATCTTTTTTAGCTTTAATGGATTGTCCTACCCAGGCAATATTCATCGAAGGTAATTCTCGATAACCACTACAACCAGGATAACGCCATGCTTCTAGGGCTACAGCAAAAGCAGCTATCTCTACACAACGTTGATCTAACTCTAGGCCATGAATGCTTTGTGTTAGTACTTTGTCTATTGCTTCATCTGCTGCTAAGTCTTCCGCCTTCATACGCATAGGCACTAGCATCAACATGGTTGCCACTAAAAAATGTCCTGAACCACAGCAGGGATCTAACATTTTCAATTCACTTAAGTTTTTAGGCCAACCTTCAAATGTGCCTGCTGCTGGAATATCTGTTTCTTTGTATTCTGCCTCTTCATTATCATTTTGTTCTGGTGCATAACGTAAAAATTCTAAGGGTAAAATATCTTTATATTGAGGATAATTAGTCACCCACCAAGCACCTAAACTATTATCTAAAAGAAAGCTCACCATATAGGGTTCGGTAAATAACTGTGTGACTGCTGATAGTTCATCAGCCCCTATTTTATTACCTGATTTATTTACTTCTTCTTTCTTTTGAGTTTGCCAATACTGATAGACCCAACCTAAACTATCTTGTGCTTGGAAAGTATCTGTGTGTAAATTGGCAATTATTTTTTCTAATTCTTGTTGGTGTTCAGGGGCAAACTTTAATTCAAATACAGGAGAATCAATACGAAAAATTTGTGGAAGCATTTTAGATGCTAATTTTGCTGCTAATTCCCAGCCATCTGTTGTTCCTAAACTTGAATCTGTCTCTTGTGATAATTCTTGGCAATCGTCTAATGAAATAGGGGTATGTTTATCATACATAAGAAGGTTGTTTTGTTCTAAAAATCGAGAAAACAGCATCCGATGCCAATGTTCATAGGCAATCTCTACAACAAGGTGTTTTGTTTCTTGCTCTCCACCCTTTAAAACATCACCTAATTGTCGCCCATGAGCACGCAAACGATTTCGTAATTTCTTTTGCTCATCAGTTAAATATTCTGCTGCTTTATTATCACCTACAGATAAACGGTTAAGCACTTGTGTGGCCGCCGTTTCTGCAATATTACGTGCTTTAATGACAGCCGTTTCTAATTGTTTACGGAGTTTTTTGTCTAGGGATTTATTCATTATTTATTACTTCTTTTATCAGCCAACTTCAAATGATGGTCATTAATCCGTGAACCTTCACTTTCTCCGTAGTCTAAACCAAGCCTATACCAAGGAGCAGATTCTACATCTTTACCTCGATCTTTCTTCCAGTGTATATTGGGTTTAGCTCGTAGGATACCGGCATCTTTTTTTCCGACATCAGGAACGGTTAAGAATGGTCTAATATTTAGGCGTACACCGTCGTTGATGTCTGGGTTCCAGCCTATGGCTTGTTCGTTGAGTGGTTTCCAGCGTACAAATATATCGTAGGGGGCTTCACCTTCTAGAATAGTTTCTAAATGTTTTTTTAGTGTTTGTGCTGCTTGTAGTCGTATAACAGCACCATCAATACCTTCTTTAACACCATGTTCTTGGGTTCTTATCCAATCGCCTAGATAGGTGTAGATTAGGCGTTCCAGGTTTTGTCGGTTAAGTTTGTGGTAATTAACTAAAGCACTAAAGCCATCTTTAAGTCCATCCCATATCTGCCAGATAAAGGGACGGTTTTGAAAGAGTTTACAGTGTTGTTCAAAGAACTTTTCTCTTAGCCAGAAGTTTAGTGACTTGCCTTTACATTTTGCATCTTCTAATAATTGATTGCGTAAAGAGGTATTCCACTCTGGTCCATAGGCATCCATTAACAAGGCTTCTAGTCTTTCATCTGCTGCTTTTTCTCCTCGTATGGGGGGTAAACAAGCTATTCCATCATCATCGACATGAGAGGATAAGGCTTGGCTTTGTTTTATTAACTCTCTAGCTTCATCTGATAATTCCATTTCAGTATCAGTTTCTGCAGGCCATTGATAGCCTAATAGACGTGCTATAGCAACTTGTAATGGGGATTCTGATTTTACTGGATGACCATGGAAGATCCATTGTATTGGATCGTCTGAATAGGGTTTTGGTAAGCCATTAGGATATTTTTCTTCAGCTACTTTAGTCCAATACTCTAGATCAAAAGGAATTTTAACCAATGTAGCATTAGTAACCTTCAAAGCTTGATCAACCTGCCTAACTGTATTATTAAACTCATCAGAAGAACAAAAACACCAAATAGTTGCCAACATTTTTTCATCTTTAGGGATAATAGGAGAGCAGCTAATATCAAAAAAGTCACCATAATAAAGTGTGCTAGCTAATTCACCCATCATACTTACAGCGATCCCTTTTTTATTCCATGCTATTTGACCTTGTATTCTAGATTTAGGGTTTTCTAAGTGAATTTTCCCATTGTCTTTCCAATAAAAAATATATGATTTTCCACCAAAAAGTTTTGTGGTATTTACAGTATTTTGAAGATACTTCCAATTATTTTGAGGTAAAACTACTTCCCAAATAAAAAATCGAAACCTTAAAGAATCTCCGCCATGCATTCCATTTATAGCATCAGAAAATTCAGCGAGCAAACGTAAATTACTGATTTTTTCTAATGAAATTCTTGCATCAGGATTTTCAAGCTGCATATGTTGTTTTGATACTAGTAACTTTCCACTTTGTAATTGTTCTGACTTATATTGGGGAACCTTAGGCTCACTTACATCAATTCCCATTAAGTTATGATTATTGTTAGGGAAGTTATTGGTTAGTATCAATAGTTGTACATTAAAATCATACATGGGTGTTTGAAAAGAACTAGCCCCTAACTTAGATAATAAGTTCCAAGTTATATTTTTTAATAAGTATTCACGTTGTTTTTTGTAAGAACCTAAAAATAGCCAATTCTGAGGCATAACTATCAATGTAACACCATTAATAACACTTAATTCTATGCACCTTTCTAAAAAGACATTAGCAAGATCTCCTTTGGCATTACTACAGTAATTATCAGAATATTGTTGTATTTTTTTACATTGTTTTCCCCTACTTAAGTAGGGCACATTCGTAGTTATAAACTCATATTTTTGATTAAGTAAGTCTGCAGCTAAAGTTAAACCTTTAGCTGCTATTGTTGCTTCTTTATTATCTTCAACTTCAAATTGTTCCAAAGCTTTATTTAATAGTGGCTTTAAATCAGTATATTCGCTAGTGAATAAATCACTTGCTACAGCCTTACTCGGATCAATTAAACTGCCTAAAACAGGTGCATCCTTAAATGTATCATATAATACCTCCATGCCTTGATATAAACGATTATCTTCACCTGCAAGTGATAACCAATCCTCTTTCTTAGCTTTTATAGACTGACCTACCCAAGCTATGTTTAATGATGGTAATTCTCGATAGCCAGTGCAATCGGGGTAACGCCATGCCTCTAATGCTACATTAAAAGCAGCTATCTCTACACAGCGTTGATCTAATTCTAGACCATGAAT
>Ga0209664_1000721_pt1 | contig 18957 bp, 17 predicted proteins | sample SaaInlV_150m_DNA_FD_184668 | JGI IMG/M metagenome (GOLD analysis project Ga0209664, IMG submission 184668) | Marine microbial communities from expanding oxygen minimum zones in the Saanich Inlet - Saanich Inlet SI073_LV_135m_DNA (SPAdes) (version 2) | ecosystem: Environmental > Aquatic > Marine... | reverse complement strand
ACCGAATGTTTCGGTCAATTTACCGACAGGATGTTTTTCATCCCAATTATCAAAACAAAAAGATACATATTTATTCGTATAATCTTTAATAAACCCAATACGCAATTCGTAAGGAATTAAGAAAACGGGTATACTTTTATCATTGGGTATACATTTATAATAAAGTTTCCCTTTTTTTGTTTTACCAAAGGTTTTATTACCGTGTATGATAAGAACCCCTGTATGAAATTTATATTCTCTAAAAGGTGAAGAAATAATATCAACCCCTTCTTTGTTATATTGAAATATGTCTTTTGAAAATAGTTTAGCCATCAATGGTTCTAAACTTCCTTCAAATCTAGGAACTGTATACCAGTCAGTGTAATCTCTTTGGTTGTTATTGAATGTGTGCATTATTATTATACATAATATATAATAATGATATGTTTATATAGTTATCCAAAGTATTAAACAAAAATATCGCGTATACTATATAGGAAAAATGGACAAATCGTTAAGCGTTTTAAACTATTATCACACGGCCCTTCGTAATATGGGGTTATATACTTCAATCGCATTGGCGGCTCTTGTTTATTCTAGATTTCATCGCGGTAAGAACTTTACAATCAACGTTATTATGATTGTAATATCGATAATATTCATATTATTGTCGGTTACAATAGGTATATTTTTACTACAAGACCTTGAAATGATTTCAAACAATGATATAGAGATAATTCCGATGATAGAAAAGTGGTTATTATTACCCAATGTTATTATTTACATTAATTCCGCTGTAATTCTATCGACACTCTATGTTTTTTTCGTCCAATTTAATTAGACAACTTATTATTTTTGTAATTCCTTTAATATACATTGTTTTATATTAAATGAACACCCATATTACTTACACAATAGAACATATGTATTCGTCATTAGGAACATTTACATATAATAAAGAAGCTGGCGTTCAGATGGTGAATGACGTATTCGATGGTCAGAAAGAGGATGGAATGATTTCACAGATAATGGATGATGGTAGAGAGAGAGATAGACAAGAATTCTTGGACAATCGTTCAAGATTACCAGTAACACCAATCTTATCAACACTATTATGGTATATGGTAACCATGGGATTTCATAATAAAAGTGAATTAGGACCAATGTTTAATAGACTTATGATATTTTACGACTGGTATGTTAAAAATCGTGACCCAAATGGTAATGGAATAATATCAACATATCATCCTTGGGAGGCTTTATATCCGACAGCCCCTGATTATAATGAGGCGATGGATGCTATATATTTAGACAAAACAGAAATAATTCAAAATATTCCATATAGTAATAATTACACACAGGTAGAAAATGTCCGTTATATGAAGATTATGGATAAAATGGGGGGCTCTGATTGGGATAATAAAACAATATATGACGAGGGTCTGTTTAATGTATGTGATCCAATGACGCAGTTTATATTTATCAAGGCGTGTAAGGATTTATATAAAATTGCGGTGTATTTAGATAAGAGAGAGACATATGGGAAATTAGAGAAATGGATAGAGAAATATACGAAAGGGTGTGATATATTATGGAACAATCGTTATAAAGCGTATTCGGTATTAGATATAAAAACAATGAAGTTATTTGATGGAATATCGTGCGGAGGGATGTTATATAGTTATGCGGATATAGGGAGTGGAATAGAGAGAGGATATATGAAATTACATACAAAACGGATACTTTGTTATACTACGTATGGATTTCCATCAAAAGACGACCCATCAGAAGAATACAATTGTAATCATAGGTGGTCAGGGTCGATTTGGTGTTTTATAAATTTGCTCTTGGTGTTAGGTATTCACGATTTAGATTTATGTAATAAGATAAGGAAAAACACATTACAAATGATAGAAAAAAACGGATATTTCGAATATATAAACCCATATACAAGAAAAACATATGGTAGTAATAAATGTCGAAAGACTGAAGCAATTTCTTTACTATTTAAAAGTGAATTGTTTGACTAATTTTTTATAGTGATAATAAAATGAACATACTTTATCCGTTTCAGGTAATATACGATTTGATAGTGTCTATACTAATGTATTTTATAAATATGATGACTCCAAACAGAGAGTGTCCAAGAAAGATAAGATGGAATGATGAAAAAAATACGATACATGTAACATACTCAAAAGATGAATATGATAGAAAAATATATAAATATACCGATTTTAATATTTTACCTTTCGAAAATACTACCATTTTTTAATTTATAATTAAATCATCTAATCTTTATTTCGAGATTTCAACACAATCTATGATATACCCAATGTCCCCACTTGTTGACAATGAGGACATTTACAATAACCTTTTCCGTCCCTATATGTTTCTTCACAATATGTGTGTAATTGAATATTACAAATAATACATCGAACTAAATGGATATTATCGATTTCTTCCCAGTAAATTAAACATTCTTCCTTCTGATTTGTATTTAATGTTGAGTTAATAATTCCCATTGAATATGTTAGTGCTTAACTATAACCTTAACTCTAATTAATAATCAATTTTATATTATTTTAATATGAAAAAAATATAAATATAATATATAAAATGTGGTGGTTTAACTGTTTTTCTCGTCATAAAACGATTAGTCCAGAAGAAAGCGCAATTATTCGGAAAAAACGGTTTGAATTAATTTATAACTTTCAAAATAATAATATACTTAGACAAACGAATATGGATGATAAATGATGTATATAAAAAGGGGTATATTTCTATTTATTTCGGTCTTTTATACATTTTTAAATCGTTGGATATATTTTCCTTTCTATTATCTTGTTTCATCAACGCTTCAATCGAATCAAATGTTTGGTTATAATATTTGGTATTATTCGCTATTTTGATTAGCTTTAAAAAATTTTCATAGAACTGCCGTGAATGGTCTATTCTTATATAACTATCTTTTACCTTTTTTTCACGATGAGGGGTTATACAATGTGTACATTCATGAATAAAAATAAAAATTAAATCTTTTTCGACTTTCGTGAGAGCCGCTGATGTAAGAATAATTGTTTTTGGAATAACATTAAGTATACGCCCCTTTTTAACACTAATATATTCACCAATCCGTTCAACTAAAGCACACGCTACAAAAATATTCATATATTCTTCTGTTTCTATCGTAACGTCTTTTAACAAAGGATATGTTTCTGAAAATACTAGCAATAATTTATTTAGTTTTTCCATTATATAACAAGTTTTAATATCTTCATATTATTTTATAATTTAAATCTTCCAAACGCGGATAGTATTATCCATACTCCCAGAATACAATTTGTTCTCGTGAAGAGTGAGACAACGCACATAATCAGTATGCCCTTCCAAAGTCGCTATTGTTTCGTAATGATTTCCAAAGTATACTCAAAAAAATATTTGCACAATGAATTAAAACATTACCTTGTTCTTCTGTAGTATTCTTTTACTCCAATGGTCATTTCCACATATGAAATCATTGCGAACCAATTTACATCTTGCCTTCACATAATCATTTTCAAATATTTTTAAATAAATCCCTTCAACTCTTCCGTCAGTATAATCAGATTTTTGCTCAATCATCTTCAATAACTGGTTCTTATCTTTTATTCTACCTCTGTACATTTCCCTCACATAATGTATATTGGTGTCTTTTAACGCTTCTACCAATCGGTCACGGTTGTAGAATAACTTCTTTTTTTTATTGTATAAATCAAACGCCATAAAATAATCTGGTAATTTTGTATATGCTATGCTGTGTGTAGCATATAACCATTCTCCAAATAGTATAGTATCTTGATTTAATATTTGAAATAATGATTCAGTATGGTCAATAATCCATTTATCTAATTTTTCAAATTGACTATGTGATTTTGAATTAACATAATGTGACCTATTTTGTATTACTATTTTATAATTTTCATCAATAGATATACCTAATTGTGCACCATCTACTTTTTCGGCAATAAACACATCATCTTCTTTCATAAAAGTGTCGCTGTCACCTGCATCCAATATTCTATCGTCGACTGTTGCTCCTCCAACATTAAAAATATGGCGTGTTCGAGGAAATTTGTGGATGAAATTAGTATCTTTATCTTCAATTTCAATTTGTTTACAACGCCATGTTTTTAAATAATTACGTACATCTTCTTCGTCTTCCAATATAATTACATTTGAAAACCCTTCGTCCTTACTTGGAACTTCGAATTTACTATCAATATCATTAATAATTCTTTGACCTCCACCTTTCTTTATTGTAGGATGATTCGTTCGTGCTTTCGCACGGTCTAAACAAATAAATTTGGGAGTAGATAAAAAAATACACAAACAATTTTGAGGAGGTAATGATGCGTTTTCAATCCAGCCCCTCCTATCTTGTTTTGTTGAATTTACTCTATCTAGAATAGTAATATCCGAATCTTTAATATATTTTAATAATGCTCCTTCACACGCACTTCTTCCCATCATGTCTTGATTCACAACTTTAATGTTCATATCATTCGTCATAAATAATTCTGTAAAAGTAGTTTTACCAGCACCGGGTAATCCAACTAACATAATAAATTTAATAGGAGTTTTTATTTTAATAGGATTGGGATTGGATACTTTTTCAGATTTTAATAAAAATATATGTTTTGAGAATTCTTTCACAAAATTAAGTTGAATATCATTTTCTATACTTTTTGGTCTTACAGAACGTAAATAAGTAATAGATTTTTCAGAATTCATACTATTTCCATCGATACCATAATAACACAAATAACAAGCTAATGCGGTTCCGGTTCTTCCGTATCCACCCAAACAACCAAATAATATAGGTTCATCAAAATCTTCTTTTAGCAAAGTATTAGCAACATCATCTATTGTAGGCACCTCAGCATTAATACAATGAACATAATGAATTTGTATATCTTTATTATCAATGTCTCCAAAGTATTCTTTTTCTAAAAAATAATAAATCTTTTTAATACCTAATGTTTGTAAAACAAGTATATCTTCATCACACCTTATTTTTGATATACCACCTAATTTGTTGTCTAATACCCACGATAAGTTTCGAGGCATATCGTGCAATACAACACGATGTTCTTTTTCACAATAGTAATACAATTTTTTCCGGTATTCTAAGTTATCACTCATTAATTCCTGATTTATTTTTTTAATACAATTCTGGATCCCGATATTGGTTCGGTCGTATTTAATCTGTATTTCATAATTATAATTGTCGATTGCTGATTTTAAATCTTCAATGTTATTCGATAATCTATATTTAAATAGATAACCAATATAATTATTATGCTCAATTAATGTAGTAATATTAGATTGATGTTTTTTAAAATTATTTTTTAATTCTTTTATTAGTAATTTTGGAAAGAAATAATTTGTTTTTAAATAATTTATAATATTATCATCCTTCACGTTTATTATATCATCTTCATTTATTGATTCATTAAAATAGATGTTACTTAATGATTTATCTTTGTCGTGTATGTCGTTAAATTTAAAACCCAAAGTAATATGAAAATATTTTGGTTCTAAGTCATACCTTTGCCTAATTTGATTCAGATCATCCGAATAAATAAATAGAAAATACACCTCATTATTATCCTTTTGTAATTTTGATAATCCTAAGTTTATATAATTTATATCTTCATTCATTTCTTCATAATCAATACCATCTAACTCTGTTGAATTTATAACAGTTATATGATATTTATTGTTATCTCTATTTTGCTGGTTTATTTTATATTCATTGTCTATTTTATCTAAAAAAACGGTGTTAATATTATCAATAAACAAATATAAACAGCCTTTACGTTTTACTAGTTTACTCATAATATTTAATATGAAATCCTTTTATATTTTTATATTTTTATATTTTTATATTTTTATATTTTTATATTTTTATATTTTTATATTTTTATCATTATCCGAGTGGTCTAAACGCGAACTATCATAATGTATAATAATTATAAATCGAAAAATAATTCAGTTTTATATAATTTTGAAAACAGAATAAACATATAGAGCGTATCTTATACAATGAAGTCATCCAAATATAAGTCCAAGTCGTATTCGAATGCGTCTTTATCGACAGATATAGGTAGAGCCATATATTTAATTATTGTAGAATCCCCATCAAAATGTGGTAAAATAGAGTCTTATCTTGGACAAGATTATAAATGTATAGCGAGTAAGGGACATATTCGAGAGTTGAACGGTTTAAAACACATAGATATAAAGGACAATTTCTATCCAACATTTTCGAATGTGAAGGAGAAAGGTTCGCATATAAAATGGATGCGAGAAGTGATATCAAAATTTAAGAAGGAAAATGTTATTTTGGCGACAGATGATGATAGAGAGGGAGAAGGTATTGCGTGGCATATATGCGAGGTATTTAAATTGCGGGTAGAGACAACAAAACGAATATTATTTCATGAGATTACCCAAAAGGCGATTATGGATGCGGTAAAGACACCAAAGCTGGTTAATATGAATTTGGTAAAAGCGCAACAAGCAAGACAAATCTTGGACATTTTGGTGGGGTTCAAGGTTTCTCCTCATTTATGGAAGCATATTTTCAGTAGTAAAAGCAATGCTCTTTCGGCGGGAAGGTGTCAGACACCAGCATTAAGATTGGTATATGAGAATGAGATGGAGAGGAGAAAGAGTGGATTAGAGAAGAATTACAAAACAATCGGAATATTCACACAAAAAGGATTAGAATTCAATCTTGGACACAATTTCATAAAAGAAGAAGAAGTAGAGAATTTTTTAAAGGAGAGCATTGATTTCCCTCATATGATGAGTATAGGAAAAGATAAGGATTCGATAAGGTCTCCCCCGACGCCCTTTAATACGTCGAGATTACTACAAGTGGCGAGTAGTTCAATAAAGACTGGACCAAAAGTGACTATGCAGTTGTGTCAAAGTCTATATCAAAATGGTCATATTACGTATATGCGTACAGATAGTACAAAATATGCACCTCCATTTTTAGAGACAGCAAAAACCTATGTTTCCAAGGTATTTGGAGATGCTTATCTTGGACACTTTGATAATATTTTAAATAAGAGTAAGGAAAATCCTCATGAAGCGATACGTATCACAGATATAAATCGAACAACAATTGAATCAAAAAATCCAAAGGAGGCATCTTTATATCGATTGATATGGAGAAATACGGTAGAGAGTTGTATGTCTGATGCGAAATATTTAAACACCGATATCTCGATAAGTGCTCCTCCAGTGAAAAAGTCCAAGAACGTGACGTATAAACATACATTAGAAATGCCTATTTTCCTGGGTTGGAAGGCAGTATCGTCAAAAGAGTTTAACATGGAGGAGATGAATGGAATGAAACTATACTTAAAAACGTTACTATCCAAGTCTGTATCTTGGACAAAGATAGAGAGTAAGGTGGTAGTGAAGAACAAAACGGCATATTACACAGAGGCGAGCTTGATAAAACGTTTGGAGGAGTTAGGTATAGGTCGTCCCTCAACATTTGCGACATTAATAGATACGATTCAAGAGAGGGGGTATGTGAAATGCACAGACATCGTAGGTGAAAAACAGAAATGTAACGAATTTTCGTTAATAGATGGTATCTTGGACAAGATAGAGATAGAAAAGGAATTTGGTAATGAGAAATCAAAGTTACAGGTTCAGGATTTAGGAATACTGTGTATCGAATTTCTAATAAAACATTTTGAGGAGTTGTTTTCCTATCATTACACAGGAGATATGGAGAATGATTTAGACAAAATAGCAAATGGTGGTGAAAAAGAGTGGTATTCAATTTGCGAGGAAAACTTGGACAAAATAACAGAATTATCGAAATCCCTTACCAAGATAAAGAAGGAGCGATACAAACTGGATGAACAGCATGAATTGTTATTTACACAATATGGTCCTTCTATAAAGAAGGTAGAGGATGGAGAGACAAGTTATTTAAAGACAAATGGGAAAACGATAGATATGGATCGATTGAAAAATGGAGAATATAATTTAGGAGAATTGATCGCGGAGAATAAAGAATCTTTAGGAATTTATAAGAATTTTGCTCTTTTCATAAAAACGGGTAAGTATGGAAACTATTTAGAATATGGTACAACGAGGGTAAGTATAAAAGATTGGAAAAACCCAATTTCCGAGATGGATTATGAAGAGGCAGTGAGTTTAATAAAAGAAAAGGAGAGTAATTCAACTTTAATATTAAGAGAAATAAATTCGGAAATGAGTGTTCGAAGTGGTAAATATGGTCCATATGTATTTTTCAAATCGGAAGAAATGAAAAAGCCGAAATTCTACCCATTAAAGAAATGTGGGTTAGATTATAAAACGTGTGAGCAAGACGAATTAGTAAAATGGATTACAGAGACACATTTAGAAGTAAAATCCTAGTATAAGATATACACATGTACAATACAGAATTCATACGATATTTCTATATATTACTATTTTTTTGCGTGGTATTTGTAGCAATGTATAATAGTGTAACAGAGGCAATAGCATTCAAATTTTTAACAGGAGTCCAGGTATTATTCGGTTTAATATTTTTCTTTCAAATGTTAAACGATAGCGGTGTGAATAATAAAGGATTGCGTATAGATATTCCCAAGACGATGTATACATCTGCGAGTAGTATGATGATACCATATTACTGGGTATTATTACCTGCGTTGGTGATACAATTAATATCGTCAGTATTCGTAACATTAACAACTGATTATTTACAGAGAAAATACAATCATGTGAAACTAATAAAAAATGACCGATGGAGTTTGGAAATGTATAAATGGATGTTTATTGTATCAACATTGTCGTTAATATTTTTGATTTACAGTTATTGTAATGATTTTAATGACGGTATGAGTTTAAATGGCTCATATAAGACGATACTAATGATAGCATTTTTATTGAGTATAGTATTCCCGATAATAAATTTGATAATATCAAAGAAATTGTCCAAGTTACAGTTCAACACGACACAGTAAGTAGATTCGTATGAAATAGATATTAAAGATATTTTGTTAGTACAACATATCTTTTGATGAAATTTTACGAGACAACATTTGACGATTATTTAACAGAGCACAATAGTATAGATTTTCATCCAGAACTCACCGAAAAATTTCATAGAAAGTTGCCTGAAATCAAGGAAAATATGGGGCACTTGATGTTTTGTGGTCCATCTGGAACGGGAAAATATACACAAGCATTAAAAACAGTAAAAAAGTATAGCGCGAGTGAATTAAAGTACGAGAAAAAGTTATTTTTGAATTCAGACAAGTATAATTATGCGTATAAGATAAGTGATATTCATTATGAGATAGATTTTGCTCTGCTAGGATGTAATGCGAAGTTGATATGGCATGAATTATTTTTACAGATAGTGGATATAATATCAATGAGTAACATAAAATACGGAATAATATTATGTAAGAATTTCCATACAATACATACAGAATTGCTACCGATATTCTATAGTTACATGCAGCAGTATAATAATTCATTTTTACCATTTCAAATAAGATATATATTAATTTCAGAACAAGTAAGTTTTATACCGAACAATGTAATGAATTTGGTAAAAACAGTAAATGTGAAGCGTCCGACCGACGATATATATTACGATTATTTAAAGGTGTCTCGAGATATAGATAAATCGCTTTTGTTAAATTTAAAAGATAGTAAATTATTGAATTTAATAAAGGAAGACCAAGAAGTTCCAGCCGATATATTTGATATAATTTGCGGCGAAATAAAACAGAAGATGGATAACTTTAAAAAGACGACATTATCTGAATTCAGAGAACAGATATATGATATATTGGTATATAACCTAGATTTTGTAGAAGTGTTATGGGAAATATTATCCCAATATGTCCAAGAAGATGTTATAAAATCATCAGATTTAGAACAAATAATTGAGCCTATATACGGTCAAATAAAACAATATAATAATAATTATAGACCGATTTACCATTTAGAGAATATACTACTTAATATAGTAAAAATAAAAGATGGATATTGAGCAGTGTTACGATATATTGGATTTAGATCCGTCTCATATAAACAAGAAGGGTTTACGAAATGCTTATTTTAAACAAGCATTGCGGTATCATCCGGATAAGAACAGTGATCCAGGTGCGAATACTAAATTTCAAGAGATAAATCATTCTTATGAATATTTGATGGATTATCATGGGTTCAAAGATGATAATGAAGATTTTACTGCGGATAAGGCGAATGATAGTAATTACAGCAATACGCTATTCTCGTTTTTAAACCCATTATTTGATACAGATATATTAAAAGAATTTCAGTCGAAGATTTTAATATCGATTATAGAAAAAATAAGGGGAAAATGTGAAGATAAGGCATTAGATATGTTTAATAAATTTAGTAATGATACATTTAAAAAGATATATAGTTTATTATATTCACAAAGAGAGGTATTGTATATTCCGGATACATTTTTCGAGAAGTTGATAGATGCGTATCGTAATAAAACGAGTAATGATAGAATTGTGCGTATTTTCCCGAATATATCTGATTTACTAGAATCCAATGTATATAAATTGAATGAGAATGGTTCGGAATTACTAATACCTCTGTGGCATCATGAATTAGTATATGATAATGATGGTGGAGAATTAACGGTATTATGTTTTCCAAAATCAGAGAAAGGGATAGAAATAGATGAGAATAATGATATTCATATCTACAGAACGTGTAGTTTATATGAAATATGGAAAAATGACTCATTAGATATAGAGATAGGTAAAAAATCATTAAAGATTTCCCGTGATACATTGAAGATGATATCAAAACAGACAATAACCATTTCCGGAATAGGTATACCTCGTATAAATATTCAAGATGTATATGATATATCAAAACGAGGTAATATTTTTGTAACAATTACTATATTACCATAATTTAATTATTTAATATCGCATATGATAAATGCGAAATTAAAAAAAACAGGTAAGATAATATTCTTTTTTATTTATTTTATTATATATTAGGCTTCAGCAGAGGCAACAACCTTCTTCTTCTTCACCATCTTCTTCTTGACTACAGGTGCGTCTTCAACAACATCTGGTGCGTCTTCAACAACATCCGGTGCGGCCTCTTTCTTCTTAACAATCTTCTTCTTCATTACCACAGGCTCTGGCTCTGGTGATGCTGCTACAATCTCGGGAATAATATCTTGCTCTTCCTCCTCTTCATCACTATCCTCTGCTGCTACATCATGAGTCTCGGTCTTTGCGAATATAGAAGAATCGTCAACGTGGTCATCATCATCACGAATCTTCTGGGAGTCGATCTCACCGCGCTCTTCCTCTGAAAGCATAACACGGCACTTACCATAAACACTGACTACCTCACGGGGCTTGACTACACACTGAATAAGCTTCCACGTTACACCCCAGCCCTTACCACCCTTCCAAATACCTCCGCACTGAAGGACAGATGCGACTTGGCTTAACTTGGGAACAAAGTCAGGGGGAGTTACGCGTTCATTATCACATGGATAAATCATATTCTCTTTCGTATCATACAATTCGACATTCCACTTACCGTCGTAGCAAGGGACCTTGGCGCGAATACTTGGGGACTTTGTGGGGTCAACCTTCTTGGTTCCCTTGATATAGGGGAACTTAACAAACGGGAAGAAGCTATGCTTACATACTTCACGGCTCATCTCCTCACCAAACCACAATTCGGAATTCTTAACAGCCTGGTCAATAATCTCACTCTCAAACGCAATAACCTTCATGAGGAAAATATCCGTGCTAGGCTTACGATAGTCCTCTGTAGGAAAATTCAAGGTCATATTAAACTTACCATCACCTCCACTACCATCATCATAATCTGAAATACCCCAGGTCATCATCATAGGGGCTGAAATATGAAGAGAACGATTGGTTTGGGTGCTAATAACATTCACAGACATACCACCGCGATCATTGATCTTGGGAGGCATAAATTTGATAGCGGAAGTATCCCACTCGTTGGTTGAAAGAACAATAGGTTTAGACATTATTACTATAATTTACTAATATGCTATAGATACAAATGTTGTCTTTAAATCAATTTTACGTGAATGTTTTATGAAGTATTTTGTATCATTATTTGATGTATTTTACACCTAATATGAAGTGGATAAATCAGCAAATATACCAAAAATGTAATATGAAGATGATTTGAAAATTAATGACTATATAAATAAAAAATATATAAATACACTATACGAATAGATATAATAATAATAATGCTAACAAATGAAGTTGTAAATGTAGATATTACTAGTAATAATGAAACAGGAGAAATTATAATAAAAGAGAGTAAGGTAGAAAATGTGACCGATAATAAAGATAAAAATGTAGGAAAGAACTATAAGTATACCATGCCGGAAGACTATTTTAAAAATCCAGAAATAATAAAAAGTATGAAACTACCGGAATTAAGGAAAACCCTGAAGTTTTATAAGAATTCGATTGTGATATCGAATATTTCAACACAACATATTAAAAATACAAAAACTGCTATAAAAAAAATACATGATTTCACATTAGTTGGTAATAAGAATACGATACAAGAACGTTTAATAAACTATTTTGAACAAGAGCGAATTATAGTAAAGATACAAAAGATTGTAAGAGGACATTTTGTTAAGAGAATGATGTATTTTTTGGGTCCAGCTGTTAAAAATCGTTCATTATGTGTAAACGATTCAGATTTTATCACATTAGACCCATTATCAGAATTACCCATATACGATTTTTTTAGTTATATTGATAAAAAAAATATGATATATGGATTTCAGATGTCTTCGTTGGTAACATTAATAAAAATGAGAGGTCATAAACACACTGAAAATCCATTTAACAGAGAAAATATAAATCATTTAAAACAATCCATAAAACGGGCAGAGACTTTGATAAAATTGGTTCAAACCAAACATATACCAAAAAAGAGAGAAATCGTGCAAAAGATAGTAAAGCCTCCGATAATAGTTCGAGCGAATTCAACTATGGATAGAGTTACTCGACTACATAGTATGTTATTTACTGAATATAATTATGATTGTGATGCTATGATAAATTTCATAAGAATTACCCGTTCAACTTCATTACAAGAGAGGTCGAGACAATTATTTATGGAAATAGATAATTTAGGAAATTATTCAGACCATGAATGGTTTACAGTTTTAGATAGAAGGGGGTATTTGAGATATTTTAGAATTTTACGAGACATATGGACATATAGAGCAAGAATCCCTTCAAATATAAAATTTAAGATATGTCCTTTATGGGATCCATTTTTCATTTTAACAGATGTGAATAATATTAATGATCTGACTATAGAACAATTACAAAGTTTATGTTTGTCTGTAATGGAGGATATGGTATATACAGGTGTAGAATCAGAATTTAAAACATTAGGCTCGATGCATGTATTATCAGTATTAACTATAGTGAATATTGGTGCCCGACAGGCATTACCTTGGTTATATGAATCTCTAACATATAATAATAATTAATCATTAAATATGTAAACAATTATCTAATCCAATAATTGTTTATAAAATCGCTAAAATCGCCAAAATAAAAATAGTTTACTTTAGAAAAAAATATAATTTATGGTTCGTGTACGATACTCCGAAAGGATTATTTTAGGAAAAGATATTTTAATGCGTTAAACCATTTAAAAAAAGGCCTATATACAGTGTATATTAGAATGGTAAGAACCGCTAAGACTGTTTCCGCTCCCACAACGACTGCTGCCCCCAAGAAGGCCGCTGCCCCCAAGAAGACTGCTGCCCCCAAGAAGACTGCTTCTCCCGAGCCTGTTGCTGCCCCTGTTGTCGCTGCTGCCCCTGTAGCCAACGAGGTTATTGAGGAGACCAATTGTATCCAACAGAAGCTCAATGAGTTCAGCGCCAAGCTCCAGCAAATCTCCAGCATCTTCTCTTCAATGAAGGGTGATTTCAAGACTCTTGAGAAGGTTGTTTCTCGTGAGCTCAAGGCAGCCGCGAAGGCCTCTTCCAAGAGAGCCAAGCGTGCTGGTAACCGCGCACCTTCTGGTTTCGTCAAGCCCACTCGTATCAGTGACGAGCTTGCCCAGTTCCTTGGAAAGGAGGTTGGAACCGAGATGGCCAGAACATCTGTAAGCAAGGAGATCAACGCATACATCCGTGCTAACAACCTTCAGCGCCCCGACAATGGACGTTTCATTGTTCCTGACGCCAAGCTTACTACTCTTCTAAAGATTGGTAAGGATGATGAACTCAGTTACTTCAACCTTCAGCGTTACATGAAGCCTCATTTCATCAAGGCCGAGGCATCTGCTACCGCTTAAATCGAGTATTTAAATCAACCATTTAATTAAATGAATATTCGAATCTTATATAAAAAACTATAATTTATAGCATTTTAGTGAATGTTATAAACTACTTTAAATAAATACAAACCCGTATTTCGTCATAATATTCTTTAAACATTGTGAATCATATTCTTTGTTTACATCTATATTGAGGTCTTCTTCAATATAAATTAAATCAAACATTTGATGTATATTCATTAACGATTCCATATTAGCAATATATTTGGTATTTTTATGAAGCCAATGATAGAATGCGTTATTACTCGAGATATCTATATTCTTACGATTTTTGTTAAATTCTTGATACCATCTCAATGTCTCATATAATGAAACTTCATTATCGGCTGGATTATAATCAGTTCCAGACAAAACAGCAATTTGTTTAAATGTATCAAACGACATATTTAAGTCTTCTAGAATATTATCCATGTGATATACTAATATAGTCTCATTTGTTAAATTAAAATTCCGAATTACACATGAACAACCATATACAAACATATCCATATCATCGCTCATACAAGCATAACAATTATACTTATTACTTTTTTGAATAGAGGCACAGAATTGGTCAGCTTCTCCATATGCATTGTAATATCGAACGCCAAACGCATCCATAATTTCTTTCACAGAAAGCACATCTTTTTCAGAAATTCTTACAAATTGACGCTTTAATTGTTCCATCTCTCGAATTATTTTCGCACTTGAATCACGGTCTTGTGTAGTAGATAGTTCATTATCAAGAATATTGTATTTCGATTCAGCATCTATTTTATTGAGTCGTCTTTCTTTAAGAGTTTGATTCTTTTCAGGAGGAGGTTTTCCATCAAATACAAATAGGGGTGTAATATTATATTTATGAAACAATGAAATCATATGATAAATTTTTTCATGAAGAGCATTTTGGGAGGCAAATTTGTATAGATAGATGCTAATATCAATTACAATTAACTTATCTCGAAGTGATGATAGATGAGACTGTTGTATAGACGTTTTTTTACAATTTTTTGTTAAATATCGGTTTAAACATCTAATACCCATATATTTTTAATTATTTAATATTATCGTCTTGTATATATTAAATAATTTCAATCAATTTTATCCTTCCGATTAAAACTCATTAATAGACATACGCATCGTAGTCTCGACATCACCTTTGATTTGTTTATCATGAATATATGTTTCGTATTCCGAAATGATTTTGATTAACTTCGTATCACCACTTAATTGTTTGATGAATTCGATATACAGAACAATATTATTATTTGTGCTATCAAATTGTAGTAGAGTTATATTATTTGTTTTACACCATTTTTCAAAATCGCTCAAGTTATAGAACAGGATAGTCTTTAAAATATAGTAGGACAATACGTGTGTTTCTTCTTGAAATCGAATTGTTTTACAATTACTGTCCAAGATGTCTATGTATCGAATATTATGGTATTTAAGTGATTTCACCATCTGAAAGAGAGAAAACTTCAATTCTCTGTGAATAAGTTCATTAAATTCATCCATAAAACAGTCTTGTGTATTGGTTCTTAAAAAAGAGCAAATGACGACGTTCATTACTTCTGCCCATATCTCACAATAACTCTCATATACACGTATTCCGTTATGGTTTTGAACTTTAAATTTACCTGTAATCAATGATTCGGCAGAACTATTATCAACACCCGAGAAATCAAGTCCAAGACAATGAAAAGTTTCATGAATAAATACTTTAAACCACTCTTCTTTTCTATAAATACATATGTTGGTTTCTAACATACAAGATGTAGTGAATGCGCTATTTACGTGTATTGGAGAGAGAACTGTCCCCCGTTGTCCAAGACGCTTTTTATGTTCTGAAAATACAATATTTAGATTTAAAATATTACTACAATCTGGTTTAATATGGTCTTGGACAAGATATAACCACAAATATACTTGTTTAATCGATTTATTAAAAAACTTCTTCGCCTTTTGAACACTGTATTCTTTTTCGAGACAAGGGAGAAAGAACTGAACAATATATTTTCGGTCATTAATCATTATAGTCATTTTACGATAATATAATCCTTTGTTTTGTAATGTCTCGCGAATTGCTGGGTCAACTGTATTAAAACCACTGAAATTAAGAATTGTATTATCTAATGTATATGATATTTCACTTGTGCTATGTAAAAAATTAAGATCCGATGTATTATCAAAAGCAGTTTCGAGTAAACGATAATTATGTTTTAAAAATCCTTTCGATAATTTAATTGTTTTATTTAATTTGGGCAATCGTGTTACTAATTTATCCATAATATATTAATTTATATATTATAAATAGAATTGAAATTATTCCGTCGCAAGTTTCTGTCTTATCTTCATTAATAGTTCATCTTTTTCACCAGGCGAACCATGAATATAATGAATAAGTGTAGATTTACGTGTATTCACGAGTAGAATTTTCAAATCCTCATTTTGAGAGAATTTTGCGAATAATGCTTCTTCACGGGTTTTTTCGCTTCTATCCCCGTAAAAATCGGGGTCGACTTCGATATCCTTGGGTCTTAATAAAGTATTGTCTGATTTAAGTTTCTTTTTCGCTTTCGCATTTGCTCTACCATTCTTACTTCCAGCGGATATTGCTAAATCCACATCTTTTGCGATTTCACTGGATACGGTGTCTAAAGAAAACAATAGGGCGAAATCGGGGTTTTGTTTTTTGAACTTCGAAGATTGATAATAATGTTCGATAGAAAGCCATTTTTTACCATCGACAGTGAATGGTGCTTCGTTCCAACTATCATCTAATTTGCGTCTCCATTTATCTATTTTGCTTAATTCAATAAAGTCCGAACGTTTATCATTGGGTATTTTCTCATTTGTTCCCTTTCCAGGTTTTGACGTATTGTTTGAATTGCGATGAAATTCAAATACGGTATTGCTCTCATAAAGAGATGTATCAAATACGGCCTCATCATCTGAACCGCCATCTTCATCAACCCCCATTTTCGTTTTAAGGTCTTTGAATTCGGGTATTTTATAAAAAGGTCCTGCGTTACGTTCTAAACATTTATTTAAGATGAGCGTTTTGATATGGAATGGAATTTCGAAGAATTTCAATATGCGTTTTTCTTTATATTCGATGTTTTGATAATGATTACCACTAAAAGTTGTGATAATATAAAAATCGGGTTTAAATTGACCACTGGTAGAGGTATGATCTTCCCCACATAACAAAACATTATGTAAGTCGTCTTCTATGTAGGCTCGTTCGGATAAAATAATGAATTTAACATTGAGAACGCGTTCCATGGTTTGAATAGCCCAACTATCTGCCCAAAATCCAGGAGTTTGTATAAATTCTCTGAATTTCTCGACACTATCGATTGTGCTGAAATCTCCAACATCATCATCAATCATTGATTTTGCGAGTTGTTTGCTTTTCAAAAGTTGTTTATGTTGTTCTTTTAGGTCTTTAATTTCATTTAAAATTGCACGTAATTCATATTGATTACTCTTGGACTTTTTAGCACGAACATTAAGGTCTTTCTCGATTTTCGTTTTAATCTCGGTTAATCCACGATTGTATTCGTTAATAGTTCCAGTTAAATCCAGATATAGTTTGCGATGTTCTTCAAATATATCTTCAGTAAGTTCTTTTGCTAATATAGCACGTAATTTCGCGACAGTCGTAATATGTCCTTGTTGTTTAAAAGCATCACGAATAACAGCGAAAAAACAATCACCATTTCGTTCTACATCATGAAGAGAATAATTCTCATTTTTCATATAAGATTGTATCCATAAATCATCGGAACTCTCTTGAAATTGTTGACGTATTTGTTTTGCGGTTTCTTCGGTCTCTTCAAGTAAGTCATCTGGTTTTTTAACTTTTGTATCCATTGTGAAAATACCATCTTTTAATTTTTCCTCTGCTATTTTGGTTTCTCCTGTTTTTCGAGAAGGTTTTGCTTTTAATTGGAAAACATCATCATCTTCGTTGTCGGAGTCCCCCTTTTTAGCATCGAGTTCTTCTTCTTCTTCTTCTTTTTCTTCATCTTTCTGCATGTCGGACTGATCCTTTTGAAATGATTCTGAACTAGAACCGGATTTATCAACAAAATTCTCATCCACAAAACCAAACATGAGTGGGTGAGGTATTTTATCAATAATAATATCATTATCTTGATCGAGTAATTCTAAAGTATCATTTTTAGTGAATTCCAAAACACCAATTTGTTTCACAATTTTATTATAAACCACTAAATAGATGGGGACATATACAATATTTCGCTGGATAAAGGTATATTTTACTTTACCAAAGACGATTAATGTCTTTTTCCCAAATATTTCCATTTCATATAGGGTAGATTCATAACCGACGTCTTCTGTATCAATATGTCCATCTTCTTTATAAAACACAGTTCCATTAATATTTGAATAGACCATAGTTATATATTCTACTATGATATTTTCATTTTACACATCTACGCATTTTTATCACATGAAAGTATATAATGAACGTATTACAAAACACATCGTCATTGAGAGAAATGG
>Ga0209664_1000668_pt1 | contig 19779 bp, 10 predicted proteins | sample SaaInlV_150m_DNA_FD_184668 | JGI IMG/M metagenome (GOLD analysis project Ga0209664, IMG submission 184668) | Marine microbial communities from expanding oxygen minimum zones in the Saanich Inlet - Saanich Inlet SI073_LV_135m_DNA (SPAdes) (version 2) | ecosystem: Environmental > Aquatic > Marine... | reverse complement strand
CATTCATAAAATGTGTTTAATAATTCTTTAAGAAAAAAGATAACGTCTTCCTTTTTATTTTCACGAAGATATTTTTTTGCCTCTTTCTTTAATTCTTTATTCAATCCCTTTCTTTTTGCCCTTTTAAATGCTTTTTTAGTACTTTCACTTGTAGATTTAATACTGTTTTTGGTAACATCCGAACTATTTTTCTGGTTTTTTTTGGCCGTATCCTTTCCTTTATCTGTTACCTCATTTGCCGAATTAAGTGTTTCTTCTTGGGCTTTTTTTGATTCTTCGATAACTGCTTCTGTTTCTGCTTCCACAGCTGCAGATGTACGTTCAAGTGCTGCTTGGAAATCGCCAGGTAATATTTCACCTTTTAAGTAATCACCCACAAATCCTTCACTAATTGATTTCGGGTCTATTTCGGGTCTATCTCGCTTTGTAACCCAACCAGATACAGTGTCTTCACGTTTATTATTTGCGAAAACCTTTATTTCATTACATTTAGGTAATTCCGTATCATTCAAATAATCACTATTATCATTTATATATTCAACGGGTTTACCATCTTCCATTTCATTAAACATGTCGCCACTATTTATTGTCTTTAATGAAGCTAATAAAGAATAAATTAATCCAGTGTTTCCACCTTCCGTTGTTTCCATAGCACTTGCGTTGACGTTATCAACTAATATAGAACGGGTCTGCTCTTTATCATCATTGTCTAAACATTTACTATTTGTGCTAATAAAATAACGGTTTCCTACTAAATTTGGAGAGTCTTTATACACTGGTGATTCACCGCCCTTGATTAATGCATCAGCATAATGACTAATCAATTGTTTCGAATTCTGTTTCATTTCCATTGGACTTTTATATAGTTCACCATAATTTACGAAATTACTATCAAATTTATTATATACATTATATTCATCACCTTCTGAATCCATTTATATATTATACTATAAAGTTATAAAATTATTTAATGGTAAAATATATATATAAATAATATGGATAAATATATTATCGATTTATGGAATAATAATAATAAAACAGATATAAATAATACGAATATAGTTGATGAAGTAAAAAAAACAATACTTGTAAGATACATATATTTAAATCAGTTTGACTGGGAAAGATATCATAATAGTCATGCAGATTTAACAAGAGATATTCAAATTCCTGATGAATTAACATTATATACACATTGGATTAATCATGGTAAGTCAGAAGGACGAATTGCGAAAAAAAAATTCTCAGAAGAAGAATACGATGAATTTGACTATAAATCATATCAAACGTTAAATGAAAATATTAGACATTTAAAGGAACATTTAATATTATATAAACATTGGATAAGTATAGGTATATTTGACCCGAAAATGCGTGTTAATTCTGTAGAAACAATAGATACTCCATCAAATACAGTGGAACAATTATCAGTAATAGGAAAGTGTACTATATTTAAAGATGAATTAGTGAATAAAAAATGGACAGAACTGGTCGAATATGAAATAGAACATTTTAATTGGAAACACTATTTAAATAAATACCGAAGTGATTTAGTAAACTTATCAAATATAACTACATATTTTAATAGTTTTATTCATTGGATTGTTTGTGGTAAGAAAGAGAAACGGGTCGCATATTATAAATATGATTTATCTGAACAAATCGAAAGAGAAATTCACAAAAGTAAAACATACAATTTTATCAAGTTAAGTAATGAAAAAAAAAAAGAGAAAAATGACCGACTGGCTATATTACCAATTTATATTATTAATTTAAATAACCGGATTGATAAAAAATATGAAATGATGTATCAGATTAATGAAATTAATGGAAATGATAATGTTACTATTTTTCGTGCGTATGACCATACAAATTATATAGTAAATGAAAAATATCATGAATATAAATCAAAATTTATAAACAGTGAAATTCGTGGTGATAAAGAAGAAGAAGAAGAAGAAGAAGAAGAAGAAGAAGAAGAAGACGCCATTATATCAAACATAGGAGCAATGGGATTAATTGTGTCTACTATTGAATTATTTAAACAAATAGAGGAGTCTGGAATAGACCACGTAATTATTTTAGAAGACGATGTTCAATTACATAAATCGTGGAATTACATGATAAAACCTGTGAAAACACTGATCGAAGACAAGGATATCGTCTATATAGGATTTAATAATCATGAAAAAAAGGTAAATGAATACTTCTATAATTATAACAGTGATATTATAGAAAATATTCCATATGATAAATCACAACACGTATTTTACGGAACATATGGATATATATGTAGTTCAAAATTTCGACAAAAAATAATTGGTTTGGGTATTGATTGGTTTATAACAAACAATGCGACATTAGATTATGGATATAATATTTTAATGTGGGAAAGAGAAATTACAGGATATGCTATTACGGGAGAACATATGGTATTTCCTGATATATATGATGAAGATTGTATAAATAATAATAGAAAACAAAAAGAAACCTTTTATTTAGACCGATATATAACAACCAAAAATTATATAGATAGAATCGAAAATGATGTATCATTTGTTTTTATAATACCAAGTTACAATAATGAAAAATGGATTGAGAAAAATATAAAATCGATTATAAATCAAAAATACAAAAAATGGAAAATGATTTATATAGACGATAATTCAAGTGATAACACTGGAAAACTTTTCAAAAAATATACCAAATCTGTAGAATCAAAGTGTACATACATACATAATAAACAACAATATGGGCAAGCATTTAATCGATATATGAGTTACAATAGATGTAATGATAAAGAATATTGCGTTTTATTAGACGGTGACGACTGGTTGTCACATAATTATGTATTAAAATTTTTATCACTATTTATAACTAATAATAAATTAGATATGACGTATGGTAGTTATGATATATTTAATAATAATAAAATAGAATCATATACAAATATGGACGATTATAGTAAAGAAACAATAGTAAATAAAACATATAGAAAGGATGAGTGGCGTGCGAAGCATTTACGTGTTATAAAGGCGAGTTTATTAAAAATGATTGATCCGTTTGATTTTATAGACGAAAATGGAGATTTTTTGCGCACATCAACCGATATGATAGAATCCTTTGCATGTTTGGAATTAAGTGAAGGGAGGCATAAAAAAGTAGATGATGTGTTGATGTTATATAACCAAGATAATTCAAAATTATATGATACATCTTATTATAATGATAATAATAAAGAATTAAAAATGAACAATGAAAAGAGAATAAGAAATCGACAACCTTACGTAAAAAAACAAAACGATACTGTTGTTGTAATTGATATTGAAGAAAAGAATTATAAAGATAAAATAATGGAAAATACGTTTAAAGACAAGACTATTTTAATAGCAAAAGGTTCGGAATTAGTCCATTACGTTGATCTACTAATGGAATACAAGAATATTCAATTTGTCGTAGATTAACAATAATATATTACAAATCAAAATATACACAGTGAATAACTATGTATATTTTATTACATATTTGAACAATTACTTCCCAGTTGAACCAAATCCTCCGGAACCACGTTCCGTTTGTTCAAAGAAATTCTCGGTAACTAATTCGACATAAATCGGTCTCAAATCGGGAGCACAAATTTGTAGGAGACGACTATATTTTTCGATAGTATAGGGTTTTGATGATGCTACATTACGGAATGCACCGATTAATTGTCCTCTATATCCACTATCGATAATGCCTGCACTATTTGCTAACATGAGTGGAGTTTTTGAAATACTTGAGCGCGGGTAACTATAATAACTAACCGGAAACCATGTATCTTTTTTCTCATCAAAAATATGCATTTCACAAATAACATTCATTTTAACAAATTCGGTGTCAGCGTTTTTAACCACTACATCTCTAGTGAAAAAAAGGTCAAACCCAGCATTTGGATATTGGTTATTAATAATAGAATTATTATGGTTTTGTATCTGTTCAATGTACTTATCGTGTAATTTTACGTCATTATCAGTGATACAAATAAAGAGTTTTGCGAATTTATTCATATTGTTCATATTGTTCATGTTGTTCATATTGTCGTAGTAATATATATATAGAATTATTTAAATTGTTTTTATACTATATAATGGTTCATTTTATCTACCAGGAAATAATTATATTCACGAATAAGAATGAACAACTATCAAATATAATAAAAAATATATGTTATACGAATTTCAAGATTATAGAACTTACTGATAGTAACTCGATTTCCTCTTCTGTATTTTTGGAACAAGTTCATATAAAAGAGTCGCGAAACGAGACGATTTTAAATTATTGTGAAGGTGCGAATCCCAATAGTATTATTATGTTTACAGATGAAATTACAAACGAGTTAATACATTCTATAAATACCCGTTTTTTAGAAAATAAATTACGTGTGTTGAATGAATATCCACATTTCTGGGCGTGTAAAAGTATTACATTACATAATATAAAAAAACAAAAATCATATCATGAACTAGATACTCTCTTTATAGCGGATGAAGATGTAGATGAACTGATATATAAGTATATTCCGACAAAAACGCACGTGATTATGGCTACATATCAGAGAAATAATAATTTAGAACGTATTTTTCAAATGTTGTTAGAACAAACCGATAAAAATTTTCGATTTCATTTGTTAGACAATAATACGGATAATGTGCTTCAAATAGAAATAGACAATATTGTTGAAAAATATCGAGATAAATTGGATATAGTATTACATAGAAACAATTATAATCAACATTGTATAGCGAGAATGATGTTAATAAAGAAACTCTTGGACACTTGTTATATAGAATATGTTATCATATTTGATGATGACCAAATTCACCACAATTATTGGATAGGGACAATGGTAGAAAAATGCGAACCATTATCTATACTTTCGTGGTATGGTAAAGTATTTAAAACGTGTGATTACTGGAACAACATAGAAAACACCGACCAAATATTAACGTATGGTGATATAGAGTTTCATCGAAAGCCGGAAATAAAAAAATTTAAATATTTCGGACCAGGTGGCTGTATATTTGATGCGAATTTGTTTTTATTTAATGAGTTATATAAATATGACGAATATTCGGAGTTAATATTCCGTTTAGATGATTTATGGATGAGTTTTGTATTTGATAAATATTTAAATGTCCCTTTTCATCGAATGATATATCATCCAAAGGAATGTATTGATCGAAATAATAGGCAAGCTATGACGTGGTTTCATTGTAAAGAAGATAAACCAAAATTAATGACTTTATTATCCGAAAAATATGATTGGGACGTCTTAAAAGACCAGCATGAAATAATGACGGTGAATACATATTTTTCCAAGATATATGTATTGTTTTCAGATTATGCGAAACTTGAAGAAATTAAACGTCTATTTATTGATATGAATATAGCGGCTGGTTTCATTTACTGTACGGATGAAAAATCGACTTTATTGGAAATTTGTGAAAAAAATCCAAATAATTCTATAGTCGTATTTGACGAAAATGTTCATTTTGAACCATTTTTTCATCATATATTTGATAAAAATAGAAATATTTCAACAAATACGGGGGTGCGTTTAGTTATGAATAATCATAAAAAATAAAAAATAAAAAATATTATATTATATTATATAATATGTTTCAAGAAGCATTGGATAACATTATCGAGGTAAAACAAGGAGAAGTTAGAATATTTGATTGGAAAGAGTATTCCAAACGATATATTGATTTATTAAAGGCCAATATAGTAACGAGAAGAGAACTAACATGGCACATGATACATCACGGTCAATATAACAATAGAATACTATTAGATATTGACGGAAATCGATATGACCACGTTTTTAAAAAGGATGTATATGAGAAAAAAATAAACCAAAAATTTGCGACAGATGAAGGTGCGTATATGCATTATTGTGATCATAATAAAGATACTACACTTGTATGTGAACAATTAAAAATTAAATATAAATATTTACAATCATATACAGGAGATCTTTCATTAGATGGCGCAAAACGAATAGTTATGAATTATAAAACTATTTTAGAAGTGAGACAGCATGAACAAAATAATATTTCTTTTAAAAATATGTGTATCGATTTGTATAATAAAAACGATATTAAATCCACATTAGGTGATAGTAATATATTGTATGGTAGTTCAAAAGTAATACATTCGAGTAACGATATTAGAGAAATAATTATGGATAATTCCACAAAAAAAAGACTAGATAATGTGCTTGTAAATATTCATTCAAATTTAAATCATACAAGTGGAGATACGATTATGTTATTAGAATATATTAAATTGTTTCAGAAGTATAGTAATACAGTAACTTTAATAACAGAATATAAGGTTGAACAATTATTTCGTTCAAATTTAGATTTAACAAATATAAAGCTAGTCGAAAATATGGAACCATTTTCATATATTGAAACACATCATAATAAACACGACTTGATATTTTTGAGAAATCATAACACTAATGATAAAATGATAGGAAAACCGTATCTAAATAAAACCGTTTTATACGGACTAGATATACATTTGGAAACCATCACAAAAATGAAGAATACATTTTTATTTGTAGTAACGCAAAGTGAAAAAATAAAACAGAAATATATAGATAAAGATATTACGGACGACAAAATAATCGTAAAAGAACCACACGCGGTAAAATATGATTTTGATTTGCCAGACAGAACGGATAACGAAATTCGTTTGATTTATTGTGGTACTTTACGTGATGAAGAGAACATTTTAGAAATCATAGAAGAATTTCAAAAGATTCATAAAGATAGACCTGAAGTGGTTTTGAAAATCGTGTATGGTAAGATTATGAATACGAATGCAGATTTTGAGAAAAAGGTAAATGAATGTATTAAAAATGGTGTGGATGGTATTATGTTTAAACATAATTTGAGTCACAAAGACGCATGTTATGAAATCGCGACAAGTGATATTGGTATATGTTGGCGTAAAAATGGATGGGGTGATAATGGAGAAGTTAGCACGAAGGTGAAAGAATATGAGATGTATGGGGTGGAAATAATGAATAAAAAACTGACTATAAATAATGAAATCATATTTTATAAACATGACTTAAAAATAAAAATGAAATCAAAAATTGTAAAATATGTTCCATTTAAAAACAGTACAGATATATTAGATTATGTTAAAAATACAACTATTAAATATGATTATTTTAATATAATAACTCAAGATTTACATTGTAGTAATATTAAAATAAATAATATTAATTTGTTATATTTTGTTTATACTTTTTATCCAGAACATAAATCAGGATATACAAGTAGAACTGAAAATACTTGTTCTTTTTTAAAAAGGAATAATATTTTATTTAATATTATTGTAAATCCCTTTAATTATAATTATACATCAATCCATAATATAGATAAATATATAGTTTTTCCATACTTAAATGAAGCTAAATTTACGTACTTAAGTAACATATGTAAAATTTTGTATCATTTATACAATTATCATACTTTAATTGGTGCTAGCAATCATACAATAGGAAATAGTATTTCAAAATTAAAAGGTTATTATAATATAAAAACGACTTACGAAGTTAGAGGGTTGTGGTATATTACACGTTATCAAAGAACCAATATTTTAAATTATGACGAAGAAAATGCGGAGATTAATGCGTGTAATAACAATGATCGCGTATTTGTATTAAATAATACATTAAAGCAATATTTGATTACCAAAGGGGTAAATAAAGATAAAATATATATCGTAAAAAACAGTTTCAATGTTGAAAAAAATAAAAGTATCAAATCAGAATATAAATATTTTTTTGGTTATTTCGGTTCATTGGTAGATTATGAAAACTTGAACGAAATATTATTTTGTATTAATTATTTGAAAAATAATTTTAATATAAATTTAACTGGAATTATTATTGGAAAAGGAGAATGTGTAATAGATTTAGATAATTACATTAAAAAAAATCAATTAAGTATAACATTAATTAATGATACCATTCCAAAAGAACAAATAATGTTATATTATAATCAGGTTAAATGCATAGTACTTCCTAGAAGAAAAAATGTTTTAACAAACATAGTTGGTCCATTAAAATTTGTTGAAGCATATAGTAATAACAAAATTATTATAGCTAATGATTTGGAACCATTATATGATTATATTCCAAATGAGGAAATTCCACTTCGAAATTCAAATATATTCTTATACAATACAACATTTACATTAATCGAAACATGTAAATATATCTATAATAATAATATCGACTCAACGAAAATCAATAAATTTTACAATTCTGATTCTCACGCTTTGAAAATGTTTTTGCCTAATTATGATAATTTTTATAAATCAAATAAGTCAAACAAGTCAAACTTTTTATTTTTTATTTGTAGAAATTTATACGAAGATTTAAACAAAAATGCAGGATATATTATTCTGATAAAAAACTGGTTGAACGCATTAAATAAACAATATAATTTAATTATAACTCATATAGATACTAACAATAAAGGTCCATTTTTCATATGTGATAATGTATATAGCATAAAGGATAAGAATAATAACTTGGATTATGATTTGTTAGAAAATATAATAAAAAAACATAATGTGAATTATTTTATGACTGACTCAAATATATTAAATACAGATTATGATTTAGTAATTGATATAGATAAAATATGTGATATTAACAAAAAATACGGATTAACAACCACGTTTTTTGAAAGAGGATTATCTTTTTTGGTTTATGAATATAAACGTCCTCAATTTTTCAAAGAGAATTTTCACATATTTTGTGAAAAAGCAAAAAGTATTTATGATAAATTTGATACATTAACATGTTTATCTAATTCAACAAATGATTTTATAAAAAAATACATAAAACCAGATAATTCAAATATAACAGTTGTATATAATTATACTTTACCGTTAAAAATATTTACACAATTACAGAAAGATGAAGTTAAAAGTATTTATAATATTAGCTCGGATGAAATCATAATTTCATACATAGGTAATATTGTGAGTTATGAAAATTTAGATTTATTATTAGATACATTTAATAAAAATATTAATTTTTTTAAACAAAATAAAGTTAAACTAATGATTATCGGTTCTTCACCAACCGGATCAAATTTATTAGATACTTTAAAGGCAAAATATAATAATGATAATATTATTTTTACAGGTCATATATCCGCAGAAAAAATATTTTTATATCATTCTATTACTTCTATTGGTGTAATATGTAGAAAGGATTGTATGTTAACCAATTATATTATGCCAACAAAAATATACAGTTATATAACTTATAATATTGTTAATATTGTACCAGATTTTAATGTTTTTAGAGAAATAAAACACCAAGGTGATAATTTAATTCTTTATAAGGAAGGCGAATTCGAAAGTGCTTTATTAAATTCAATTATTAATTTACAAAAAAAATTAAATAAAGTCATACCAATTTCAGAAAATAATATTGATATATTGGAGAACAATATAAGTCTAGTAAACAAAATTTCTAATAAATATTTTGAATTACCAGAAACCAACACATGTTTATTTAAATCCAACAAATGTATAATAGAGACAAGTGAAAATATAATTGTTATGTGTTTGTGGAAAAGAATAAATTTATTTTACGAACAATTAATTAATTTTAATGAACAAACATTCAAAAATTATACATTGATCTTAATTATTAACAATGTTAATGAATTGAGTAATTTTTTGAATTTAATAAAAATTTTCAGTAAAAAACATGATATGTCTATAAACGTGTATACAAATTTTAATAATATAGGAGGTATTAATAGATATATTATTATTCATGAGTTATTACAAAAATACAAACATATAAAATATGCTTTTACTATAGATGATGATCAATTATTTTCAAATAACAAAGTTTTAGAATATATATTTAATATAAAGCCAAATAAAGAAGTACATTGTTACTGGTCAAGAAAATTAAAAAAACATTTATATTGTAACATAGATACTAATGGTAGAGATAATATTTTTACCATGAAAGACTTTATATATGATAAAGTAGAACATTTAGGTTATGTTGATTACGCTGCAAGTTGTGGATGTTTATTTAATGTTGCACCTCTTAAAACAAGAGAATATTTTAAAAATATTCAAAACAGACATGTTTTTATTGAAGATTTAGTATTTTCTATATTTTTAGAAAATAATGGTTATTTGCTATATTCTGATAAAAATATAAAGTTAAATACAATCAAAGATGGTAAGAATCAATCAATTGGAAAATTATATATTTATAAGAATGAATTATTCGAACAACATTATAAAACAAAATTATTACAAGTTTTTCAAATGTATTTTAATATAAATTATTTCCTTAATAATGACCATATTTCCATTTATGAAACAAAAGTTAATATGAATGGAGTAATTGACTTACATACATCTAATAACATTAATTTTAAATTACATAGTTTTAGAGAAATTGTTAGTATTTTAATTAACAGTGAATTATATTTATTAAATACATTTATAAATAATTATGTTGAAAATTATTCAGTTTATGAAAAATTTAGTTTAAATAAACAGAATTGGCAATGGAATGATCATTCGATATCTTGGCGCATGATTGTATTTTGTTTATTATGCGATAAATTTTCATATTTACTAGACAAAGTAACTATTACTAACATAAAAAAACATTGTGATATGATGTATAAAAAATTTATAATAGATGATAATAATTATGTAGGTGGTAATCATGGATTATATCATGATCTAGCTGGAATGTATTATTGTATTTTTTTCAACTGTGATAATGTAAAATTTTTTCGTGATCGTTACGACAAAAATATACGTGATTATATTTCATTTGACGAGGGTTTATGTTTTGAACACTCAACAAATTACCATCGACTTTATAAATCGATTTTTGATATATATAAACATATAATAAACGATAATACTAATGAAATAAATCATTTTATAAATAACTTTAATAATAATTTCACATATTTTATAAATAATGGTAAATACATCCAATTTGGTGATACAGATATAGAACCTTTGCACGAAGAAAAAATTACTATAAAAAATATTAAGTCAACAACAGATAAAATAAAATTATTTCATAAATCTGGTTTTGCATTCTACAAAAATAATGATTTTCATCTTGGAATTACAAATTGTTTTCATTCAATTAAACATAAACAAAAAGATGATTGTTCCTTTGTATTTTATTATAAAAATAATTTGATTTTATGTGATGGCGGTAGATATGATTATAATAAAAGTGATATTAGAAGTAAAATAAGTCACTTTCATGTACATAATTGTCTAGAAATACCAGAATTAAGTCAAGAGTATTTCAATTTAAAATATGGTTCAGGAAAATTTGAAACTAATAATAATAATGAAATAAATGTAAATAATCCATTATATAATAAATACAATATAACTCATAAAAGAAGGTTTAATATTAATGAAAATGAAAAAATATTAACAGTGACAGATACTATAATTAATTTATCAGATATAAAATATACAGGCATTTTAAGATATAACTTTCATCCAGATATTGATATCGAAAAAGAAGGCAATTTAATTGAAAAATATACGATTGAATCAAAAAATACTATAAAAACAAAAATAGTTGACTCATTATATAGTCCAAAATCTATGAAAGTATATGATAATAAAAGAATAGAGACAACATTTAAAATAGAACCAAAAGAAAATATCGTGATTGTATTTAAATTATTTTTAAATTAGCTTTTGATAACTTATAACACTTAAAATATTATAAATTATAAGTGTTATAAAATTTAAAGGGGTATAACCAAATACTTTTAAAGGAAAGTTAAACCTTCTTTCACTATCGTTTAAGAATATCTTATTAGGAAAATCTTATTAGGAAAATCTTATTAGGAAAATCTTATTAGGAAAATCTTATTAGGAAAATCTTATTAGGAAAATCTTCTGTTAAATATTAATTTCTTTCATACACAATAATATCATAATATTTTCCAATTTTGTGTATTTCTCTAATAATATTTATGTCATTCTTAATAATGCAATTTCAATTCAAAAGAGTTTTGAGTTTTCGGATAAGATATTAATATTTTATTAGCCTTTTCGAGTTCATTATTCATTAATTAACGATTGTTTATAACCATATGCGTATACATTTATATTTTTGAAAGAATATCTTTAATCCTCTCACTACTTTTCCCATCCCATAAATCCATAGAACCTTTACACTCTTTCAATTCGATTTCACTAATTTTATGTATCATTTGATTCGTCCCATTATTCTCAATTAATGTGCTTGGACGTTCGGTATTTTCTCGCAGTGTGAAACACGGAATATCCAACGCAGTGCTTTCTTCTTGTAATCCTCCACTATCTGTCACCAAGTATTTACAATTCGCCATTAAACACGTGAATTCTAAATAGCCTAATGGTTCGTCCAAGATAATATTCGGATTTTCTTCAACTTTTTTTAGGTAACCTAACTTTTCCAAGTTGCTCTTGGTTCGAGGATGAATAGGATACACCAATTTCTCGGTCTTACTCAATTCTTCAAAATCGTCAAATATTTCCTTCAATTTATCCATATCATCTACATTACTTGGGCGATGTAATGTTATCAAAACATATTCTTTTGATTTTACACCCAATGTTTCATGATACTTGGTGTCCAATGCTTGTTGTAAGTATTTCTTTTGTGTATCAATCATCGTATTTCCTACCAGATACACATTTTCTGTAACACCAATTTCTTTCAAATTATCTACACCACTTTGTTCAGTGATAAAATAATATTTGGTAATATGGTCGGTTAACACACGATTGACCTCTTCAGGCATTAACATATCACCACTACGTAATCCACTCTCTACGTGTGCTAAATCAATATTTAATATTTTCGCAGCCAATCCAGCAGCCAATGTGCTAGTTACATCACCAAACACAACGACTATATCCGGATTACATTTCTCAAATTCTACCTTTAATTTATCACGTATTTCTCCTAATTGTCCAAGATCGCCATCATACGTCATTAATTCTTGGATCACTGCATCTTTATCCTTCAAATATTCACAATTGTTAACATACATTTTATCATCAAAGTCACCTGATTTTGTTTTCTTTTCTAAAGACAGGTGAATATCTGGTCTTGGAAATTTCAATTGATTGAAAAAAACATCGCTCATTTTCGCATCAAAATGTTGCCCCGTGTGTATTAGGGTCAAATTAAAATCTTCTTTTAATGCTTCATAAACAGGGAATGCCTTCATGAAATTGGGGCGAGCACCAATAATCAAAGTAATGTTTTTCATTATATAATATTTGAATATTTATTTTATATCAAATATTATAACATACCGAATTCTTAATCAAAACCCTCTTCGAAATCTTTCTTATTTTTTAATTTCACATTCACGTGATCGTTACGCATAATATTTCGCTCCTCTACTGTTGCTTGTAATATAAGATGAGGAGAATTTTCACGTTTCATATGGTGTAACAACGCATTTGTGTCTTTGGGAAAGCAATAACCACCATAACTTATTTGACCGTCAATACCAGGCACATCAGTATGCATTGGGTTTATCCATTTATTCTTTAACATTAAATCCCTTACCGTATTATAATCACAACCCGTTTTATTACAAAGAGCATATAATTCATTGAAAAACTGTATCTTTACGGAATAAAAACAATTCACGAAACTCTTCATAGACTCTGATTCAGTAGAAGTGCATGTAGAAATCTCCGCATCAGGATAATACATAGCATAAAAATCACATAATATTTGTATATTTTCATCTGTAGCAGTTGTTCCTTTTCCTAATACAATATGTTTTTGATTATGAAAGTCTTCGAAAGCAGTAGCAGCCGTTAAAAATTCGGGATTATGAACAAATTTCAAACTAGGAAATTTCTCACATAATTCAACTGTTGTTGTGGGCTCTACCGTACTCTTGATGACTACGATACCAGAATAATTTGAATCGACCAAACGTTCGCATATTTCCAAAATACACGAACGATCATAGGACATTTTCTCTTCGTCAAAAATAGTAGGTAGTGCTAAGAATGCGATATCACTGTCCAAACAGTCTTCAAAACTGTCTGTATCGTTTTTGAATTTATCATATCCTTTCACATTCGCGCCTTTAAGTTCAAAACTTTTTTTCATTGATCCACCTACGAATCCTAATCCAATAATAGAAGTTTTCATTAGTATATATCATATTTTGATTATTTAAAACACAAATTTTATACATCAGTAAAATAGTAGATTATTTAAACGCGATGAAAACTGTAAAATGGTCATATTGTTTTATAATATGGTCATTGATTATAAATACCAAACTGAAATGGTAAGGATGATAAGGAATTATATCCAACAATTTATTCGACCGTAACAACTTTCGCTAAGTTACGAGGCATATCAGGATTCAACCCTCTATCGAGTGATAATTTATAGGCTAGAATTTGTAAAGGGATAATCGACAAAAGATGCCTAAATGTTTTGTTGTAGGGTAAAATAATTGCGTTTTCTTTATCACAATCTTGATGGTCAGTTATCATAATAACCTCGGCGTGGCGTGATTTTATTTCTTCATAAGCATTTAATGATTTGGAATAATATTCATCTTCTGGGGCAATCAAAACGACAGGAAATCCTTCGTCTAAAAGAGCAAATGGACCGTGTTTTAAACTACTTGTGCTATATCCTTCCGCATGAATATAAGATATTTCTTTTATTTTCAGAGCACCCTCTCTCGCAATACTTTCGCCTTTATTTTTTCCCAATAAGAAACAACTTGACCTATCTTTAAAGAGGGGAACAATTGTATCCATTTTTTCTTCACAAAGGTAAACCGTTTTCTCAATATCTAAATACAATTGTCTTAAATCCTTAATGATACGAATACGTGCTAATGAATGTGTATTTTTTATTTGCGAGAACCAAGTCGCCATCATAGATAATAGAATGACTTGTGATGTGTAAGCCTTTGTGCTTGCTACAGCAACTTCACGTCCAGCATTTAAATAACAACCACAGTGTACTTCACGTGCGATTAATGAATCCACTACATTTACTAAACCAATCATAAAGAGGTCAGTATCTTGTGCTATTTTAATACACCGATGCAGGTCTTTTGTCTCTCCTGATTGGGAAAGTAAAATTAGGGCAGTTTTACCAAACTTGGGAATATCATATTTTGTAAATTCTGCTCCATCGAATAACTGAACACTATTAAATTCGCATATTTCTTTAAAATATACTACTCCGATCATACCAGCATGATAAGATGTACCACACCCTAGGATAATGATATTGTCTATTTCTTGAAGTGTCTCGACATTATCATTTAATCCACCCAACTTCACTTCATTTGATGATAATAAACGTCCACCTAAACTTATCGCACGCAATGATGAATCGACTTGTTCGTTAATCTCTTTAATTGTCCAGTGAGGATAAGGTGCAGGTGTTAATGCGTTATTTGTATTTAATGTATTTTTCTCTACATAAACGTCTTTTGTAACAATTTTAATTTTATCATCTGTATATTCAATTGTACAAATGTCTCGATTATTTAAGACAATATATTTTGTAAATAAATTACAAAATCCGCTTTGTTCACTGGTGACCATAGCCATTGCGTCATCCACACCAATTAACAAAGGGCTTCCATGTCTAGTACAATATATTTTATTAGGTTCATCTTTATATAAAACAGCTATTCCCCAAGTGCCTGTGAGTTGGTTTGATGTTTTCTCGATGGCGTCCATAACATTAGATGATTCTTCAAAATGATATGCTATTAAATTCACAATCACTTCTGTATCGGTTTGAGATTTATTATTAATACCTTTGGATGCTAGAAATGTTTTAATCTCTTGATAATTCTCAATAATACCATTATGGACGAGTGAAAATTTCGAATTAAATGATACGTGTGGATGCGAATTTATATCTGTTTTTGCTCCATGGGTAGCCCAACGTGTATGTCCAATACCGATATTTGATTCAGAATCATATGTTGATAATAACTCTAATGCGCTATTGTCTTTTGTGGAAGCGTGTTTACGAGTTATTATCTCTCCATTTTCTAAAACAGAAATTCCAGCAGAATCATAACCACGATTTTGAAGTTGTAATAATGAATCTAGAATTCTTTTAAAGGCATTTTTATTACCTATAAACGCTGAAATACCACACATTATATTATATCATTATTAATTATTTTCTCCAAAATTTCCTATCTTGTCTGAAAATTGTGTAGACGTTAAAGCTAGATCGAGTAATTTCTTATCTTTTATATCACAATTATCAAATAATGGTTTGAAATAATTAAAATCGCCGTACTGTTTATCTTTCCATTTGGAATTATTCTTTATAGATGAATTAAAACATACATTTGATGTATCTATTTCACCTAAAACAAGTGGTTCATTTAAGTCTTCTTTGTATATTAATTTATCTGGTCTTATAAATTTCCACGTTAATATTTTATATTTGTTCATAGATATGTTTAAAATATTGAATGCATCATTTGATATAAAATAATTGTCGTCGTCCAAGAAGATAATGAACCCTTTTGTTACCTTATCCAACAATCGATTACAATAAAGATTGAATTTATACTTTTCGTGCGACTTATCATTCACATGAAAGAATGTTATTTTATCGTTTGTTTTATATTCATCTAGATAAGACAATGATTCATTTTTATCATAGCAAATATATACGTGATAATTACTATACATTTGATTAAGAATACTAGCAATACATTTTTTAAAATAATTAGGTCGATTACTTGTTCTTATTAAAATGTTGAAAAATTTTATTTTAGTTTCCTTAAACTCTCTTATTTTTTGTGTAGATTCTTGTAAATTTTTATTATAATTATATATCATTTCTTCCTTACATATACTTCGTTTTTCATGTTTACCATATTGTAAGTAGTGCTGTAATATATCTTTTTTTTTTATAATATTATGATTATTTAAATCTGTATATGTCGTTTTGTAAAATTCATGATTAAATGTGAATATTTGTCCATTATTCATAATTATTCGATAATTCTATTTTATAATAAAATAATATATTATAATGAGTAATTTGTCGAGATTAAGTGTTGTTATATTGGCTGGCGGTTTAGGTAAACGAATGTGTTCTAAAATACCCAAGGTATTACATTTATTATGTGGAAAACCAATGTTAGTTCATGTATTAGAAACCGCGTTTCGCCTTAATCCTGCTAAAATATATATGGTTGTTGGTAAATATAAAACGGTTATCGAAGAAACTCTCTCTAAATTTGTTTCGCTAGATAAAATCGTATTTGTTGACCAACCTAAAGCACAAGGCACTGGACACGCGGTTCATTGTGTGCGACCTCATTTATTAGATTTAGATGAAGACCATAAAATAGTTATATTATCAGGAGATGTCCCATTATTAAAGTCGGATACAATTTGTTCATTAGATACAAAAGATAAGGTATCTCTTATGACTACACAATATCAAGACCCAACTGGATACGGTAGAATTGTCCAAGATACAAATGGACAATTTTCTAAAATTGTAGAACAAAAGGATTGCGATAGTGAAGAAGTTGAAATCGACATTGTAAACGCAGGTGTATACATGTTCACAATTGGATTATTACGCGATTATCTACCATTTATTGATAATAAAAATGCTCAACATGAATATTATTTAACCGATATTTTTGAAATCATAAAGGCACACGAAAATATACCCATTGGTATGGTTCATCTACCAAGTGAAAAATCGGTCGAACTCACAGGCATTAATACAAAGGAACAATTAGAAATATTGGAATCACAATTATTGTCCAAGAAATAGTGATATACACCTTCAGACATTTAAAATGGGACAAAATATAATAAAAAGATATAAATATTTTTTTATTATATACAATATCATAATGAACGAAGAAAGAATAAAGGCATTGGAAGAAGAAAATGATAAACTAAAACAGGAATTACAAGAAACCAAAGAACACCTCAAAAAATATACAGCACCAGCAAGTAGAAGAGAGTATTATGAACGAAATAAAGAGAAAGAAAAATCAAGAGTAAAAGACTATCAGCAACGAACTAATTACAAAAGCACATATGTAGCATCTCCTGAAAAGAAAAAAGAATATGCAAGACGAGCATATTTGAAAAAAAAAGAAAAGGAAAAAGAAAAGGAAAAAGAAATTAATGAGAATATTTAGGAAATTATATATTTTTGTTATTTACGAAAATTATATAAAAATAAAATATTTAGTAAATATATAGAATGGTGAAGAAAAAGAAGGATACTTTCCAAGAGTTCCGTTCCACAGATAAATCTGCTTACACTACCATCAAAACAACGCTCAAATCTGTATTACATAACCACAAAGAAGTGCAACCAGTCATTACTCATTTGGTTTTTGAAATGAACGATTTGATGATACATTCTTATCAGTTTATTAGGTTGTATGTATTGAAATGTTATAACAACGATCAACCCTTACCTGAAATAAACGAGAAGTTCATTCTGTATTGTATCAAGACATTAGGAGTGAGAAGTAATCAAGGAGTAAAGAGTAAGGACACTGACCTATTAGAAACATTACAAGAGTTTTATGATAAGGAATACCAACCTTTACTTAACCACGAAAAGACCCAGTTAAAAAATACTACTTTTTTGTTACCTTATTTAGCAACACAACTTCATACTTCCTTATCTAATAACACACAAGAACATTTTATCCAACACTTCCTTCGGTTCATCAATAAAACCACGAAGGATATTACAGAAGATAAAGCAGTTTTATTCAAGTTCAAGAAACAATTATTAGACTGCAATGAAGAAACGGATACGATATTTGATGACTGGAAAAACACCCATTTACAGAATATTCTTCCTGAAAATATAAAGAAGTCAGTTCATTATGATGTGAAAGTGAAACCATTTGATTATTTGAAAGGTATGTTGTATATGAATGCTGTATTAGAAAAGGAAGACCATAAATTATTCCAACCTTTACCGCTTCGCAATAACATTATTCCCAAGCATATCATTCTGGATACAGCAACCATAATTAGTTTATTCTGTCCTGCGAATAATAAGGAAGGAACAAAGAAGGGAGAAATGCATAAAAATATCAAAGTATATCAACACGATGTATGGAATAATCTATTGAATCTACAACATAAAACATTCAAAAGCAAACATTATCAATTTCATTATCAAATACAAACAGACGGAATTAGTTGTTCTTTGTTGTTTATTCGTAAGGATTTGAAAGATAAGAAATGGGGAAGCAGAGTTCCTACTTTGCAGGAGCAAGATTTTCATAACATAGAAGATTTATCCACAGAACAACTCAAAGAAGTAGCACCTCGTAATATTGTAGGGTGCGACCCTGGAAAACGCAGTCTGGTATATATGATGGACGATAAAGGAAATAAACTTCAATATACAGCACCCCAAAGGAAACGAGAAAGCAAAGCAAAAACAAACCAACGAATATTATTAGTGGAAAAGAAACGAAACAACATCATAGAAAAAGAAACCCATTTATCGTTTCAAAATAGTAAATCTGTTGATTATGAAAAGTTCAAGAAGTATTTAGTGGAGAAGGATAAACTGAATAAAGAAACATTAGATTTTTACCAAAGAGAGGTATGGCGAAAAATGAAGTTTCGTCAATATAGTTATGGTAAGAAAAG
>Ga0209664_1000650_pt1 | contig 20032 bp, 15 predicted proteins | sample SaaInlV_150m_DNA_FD_184668 | JGI IMG/M metagenome (GOLD analysis project Ga0209664, IMG submission 184668) | Marine microbial communities from expanding oxygen minimum zones in the Saanich Inlet - Saanich Inlet SI073_LV_135m_DNA (SPAdes) (version 2) | ecosystem: Environmental > Aquatic > Marine... | reverse complement strand
TATTTCTATTTTGTTACCATATATGGTGTCATTAATTTAACCTAAATATGTGTATGGTGTAAACATGGTGTCATTGTATTATATGTATACGTATATATTATTTTGTTACCATTTATGCAGTATATGTTTACATTATGCAAAATATTTTTGTTACGATATGTTTATATTAATGTATATTTTTATGAAATAATATTGTAAGCATTTTGCGTAACAACATTATATTTGTGTAAATATTATTGTTACGATATGTTTTATATTGTTTTGAAAATGTTTTCATCTTCACAACAATCGATCATCTATTACGGTGTGCGTTATGTTTACTTTCTCTTTTTGGTTGTTCTCTTCTTTTTGTTTCTTGTCTTTCGAGACTTTCTACTTTTTTTGTTCTTTTTTGATTTGTATGACTTCTTATGCTTACGTGTCCTCTTCTTCTTTCCTCCGTGTTGTTGTTCACCGTATCCTTCTGCTTGTTCAGTAACATCGATAAACTTGTTTGTTTGGTAACCTTCTCCAATCGTAGGAAGCGTAACAAAGCTTATTGCATACTTCTTCAAGTACTTACCTAGACCCATTCTATTTATACGCTTAGGAGAGAAAACAGTTTCTCCACAAAATGCACCAGCAACATCTGCATCATCGCACCCTGTAATATCTTTGCTTACTACTTCACATATATACTTCAGTTGTTTAAGTGCATCGTCATTCAGGGCTGTCACACGCATCTCATCAGTCATTGGTTTACGTTTCTTGTCACGACTAAATGGAGCATAGGGCTGGATAAGTATAGAGTTCTCAACATTATGTTCATGACGAATATTTCCATGAAGATCGTCAACAATAATTGTATTAAACTTATTGAAATCAGAAAACTCAGACCAAACATTCTCCAAGTTTTTTGGATAATCCTCATCATCTATATCTTCGACACCCCATTTAAACAAAAAGAAGTCTTCGTCAAGACCACAACTATCAGTTATTACATCTGCAATACCTTCAGAATACTCTCGTTCGGAATACGTCCATAATCCAACCGCATACTTATCTTGGTTAGCATTAAAAAAACGAAATAATTCACACAAATAAGGACGCAAAAAGACAGCATGGTCACCGTCAGATGTATAATTAAACTGTGCCTTCTTTTCAGCAGTTAGTCCATTCCAATTTGTATTGATCATCTTGTTCTTAGGTAAAAAATGAATAAGTGTTTCATCTATATCAAATATCACCAACAACCTCTTCTTTTCAGACATCGTTTACTAATCTAATATAATAATGATATTTTAATTTAGCCATTACCTTGTAAAGTACAGAAAGAGAGAATGTGCAAATCATGTGATGCTGATCCGAAATCACATTCTTTTTTTAAAATTGCAACAGAAGGCAACGTTCAGGTGTTCTACTCGTGTCCATCTGAGGCAACTAAATACTACGATAAAGAAAGTGTTGAAATACACTGCAGAGAGAAATTACAAGAAAAGGGGGATACAAATAAATGGATTTTTATTTTTGATGGAACTGGATACACGCTACGCCATGCCATGGCAATAGGGGTTTCGTTAAGCTTCTTACGTGTCGTCAAAGAACACGCAGATACACTTCTAGAAATACGCATTCTCAACACTTCTTCATACGTATCCACCATGCTCACTATCATGAAACCGTTTATTCCACACAAAATATACTCGAAAATAAACTGGAACACAATGAATTAATTCTTTCTATTCATAATATATACTACACTACAATATGTCAATAAATACAACCGATATACCTCCATTAGACCAACTTGTTGCCGAACAAAAAAAGGATCCAACAATTGTAAATCATGATAGCAACTTTGTGGTGGTTACTTACTGGTGGGGAAGGGGAAATGATAATTCAAACATCGCTCGCCCATGTTTATCGTTTTATGAAACATTTGCAACACAAATCAGCAAATACACACTAAAATACTTAACTATTATGTATAGTCAATCGGTTCAAGACCGTGGCGTAGTTATTAAGAATAACCCAGAATTAATTGTAGAATACATGCCAACACAGGTCAACAATATGAAATCGTTCGTGAGTATGGTGAAATACTTTGCCAAAACGTATATTGATGAACTATACGCTGACATCAACCTACTTGACAACAAAGATACTAATCGATTTAGTAAGGCAACGCAAATTATAGAACAGATGAAGAGAGAAAATACATGCCCTGCGGAGTTTAATCTTCTTGCAAAGTCCAAGAACGAGTTCCAGTTTCAAACAAAAGTATATAAAATATTCAGAAAAGCTGCACATCTTATATTAGAAACTAATGTAGCGACCTTTATTCAGATTATACGAACCAAGGGGACACTTAATCTCGCACTGAAAAACTATAGAGAAGGTGACGATGAACAAAAAAAACAAGACGCATTGACACTTATTAAAATGATAGGAGAAAGAGGAAGTCAGTATGTAAAAGAAGCAAAAAACAACATTAAAAAAAAGAATACTATCGATGCTTTCGGAGAAGTATTTGAAAACTCCAGCATCATTGATGTTCTTAATCATTATCTTAGACATCGTTCAAGTATGAAGTTTCAAGATATGATTGCCAGATGGGAACAGACATGTGCAGCTGCTAACTGTAACTACTTAGCTGTAGAATACGATTACTTCTCACGAAACAAACTATACCAATTGGCGATCAATGCAAAACCACTTTTCATTAAACACGCACTAAACCTATGCAAAGGGCGGGCGGTTGTATACATTGACGGTGACATGTTCATCAGAAAATATCCTAAAATATTTGATATGAAAAATATTGACTTTATGTCTCGTGGATGGAACATAGATCCACGTTCTAGCTATAACATTGGAACAAGTATCATGTATAACCCTTACAAGTTTGAGACCTCAGGAGGAATTATGTATTTCTCAAACTCAACAGAAGCCATCAAACTCATGGATATGTGGATTGATGAATCAGCAAAACCATCTAACAGCGGAAAAGCAGATGATCGTATTCTATCCATTGTTTTTAATGCACAAAAGTTCTTACTCAATATGACGACCATACAATTACCGATTGAATACCTATGGCTAACACTTGACTATGATGACAGAATGCTAGAACACATATACGACTGGGACAAAAATGAAATGGACACTACTATATTTATTGACCACCCCGAATGCCTCACCAGTGAAGAAACTGCGGAAGGTTCTGGTGCATCAAGCGATAGAAGTCCAAAACTACACAAATTTCTCGACTCGGAGGAAGACGATATACCCGTCAGCGAGGAGTTCCACGAATATTTCATGTTCCCTAGCCAAGAAATGGCTGACCAGTTTAAAACATATCACGCATACATGAGCGAAACTCAGTACATTGACGACGGTAACCCCATTTTATACGAGAAAAAACTTGTTGACAGACAAAATAAAGAAAATAATGAGTATCCTATGTATATCACGTCTTATGACAAACAATATGGAAAGCGACAAAAGATTGTAAATGATAATATGAATATTGTTCAAAATGAACTCAATGATACGTATTGGTCTCGAGGAAAGGGACAACAGATTATTAAAAATACAATCGATGGATCTAACACCATTGTGTTATGCCAACAAAACGTTCCAGGAGAGGAATACACAATACCCATGATTATTGCACTTATCCAAAAAGATTATAGCGTTATTTATCTTCCATCCGCATGTCGCGATAACTGTTACATGTCGCTTGTTAATGATAAACGACATAACCTAGAACTTGTCTTTATACCAAACATTAATAAATCCGAACACATATTGAAACCAGTAGTCGATATGGATCAACCAATTTACTTTAAAAAACAGTCAAACTTGTCATTGCTAATAGACGCACTTGCAATGTATCCTTCACTTGAAGATTTCACACACTCATTCGCACAAGGAAACTACCAAGTCATGTCGAGAATTAGAATAGGATATGTTTTCAAGAAAAAAGGAATGTCAGATACAATGTCTCTTTGCAATATAACACAATCTCCAAACTCGTTAAATAATAAAACGATAACATCTTATACGAACCGACCACCGAGAACTTACGGAGGATCAAACCAATACGGGGGAGGAGGAATGTCACAGAAAGATGTTGATGAATACATATCTGGTCAGCAATACATGTATGGAGCAGGGAGACAACAAAGAAAAAATAAGACAAGAAATAACAGAAAAAAACATGCATCAAAAAAATGGTCAGCAAAATACAAAAAATCCATAAAATGCAAAAATCCAAAGGGATTTTCGCAAAAACAGTATTGCAAATACGGACAAAAACGAACTAAACGTCGACAATAACAAGACATATTGTAATAAAACATAGAAATCAAACATTATTTCTATGTTTTATAAAATAAGGATTTTTGTTTCACAAGTAGAATTATTCATAATTACACCCTTGAATATTTAAAACGCCGTTTTAACTAACAAGGGTTTGGGTCTGAACCCGGTAAAATCAATAGTAAGGAGTTTCACCTTACGATGGTCCAACTGTAAATCCAACTTAAGTATCAGCGACCCACTTCCTTAATCGCATACAGGTTTCTTTACTTTATTGGTGGAGAACGAAATGAGTAGGTATTTGATATGCGGTTCTTTTTGCTTTTATCGCTCACGCACATCACCTAAATCCAGTAAAACAGGAGAAGCAACCCCATTATTCTTCATTATTGCTTACTATGATTAGTAGTATTCCTTTATATTAGTTTGTAATATAATAACAGGCGTTTTAAATCTTCAAGGGTGTAATCCGAAAAAGTACCATTTCCCCGGATCTTCTTTTTTAGGTGTTTCTACCTTTGGGGGTATGCATTTCTTTTCTGCCTGTCCTGTTCCTAATAAATAAGTTGTAAACTTATCCGAGTCTTTAATTTTATATGCTTGATATAATTCAGTAAAGTACCATAGAACAATCACTGCAAATATGGTAATCCCCATTGCATATGTTCCCAAGAAGGTTTTCATATCTAAAATTAGATATATGGAAACAACAAATAAAATAAGGTTTCTGTATACCTTAATAAACTTCTTCATATGAGATAATAATGTAAATCGTTTTGGCATGTTAGGGTGGGGTTGTCCATCGACAACATCGTCTTCATCATCGCTAGCATTTTCATCATCGCCTTCATCATCGCTAGCATTTTCATCATCGCCTTCACCACCTCCAGACATATCATTCATCGTATCTTTACCTCCAAATGTAAGTTTTTTTGCATTCTTCTGAATGGCCGCATCGATATCTTCAGTGGACGAATAAAGTCGTAACAAAAAGAATGGGGTCATTAGAAGCGATATAAGCATAAACACCGAGAAGGTTGAGCAAGTAGGAATAATGCAGACAATTCCTATAAATAGGATAAAATAAAGAAGTAGTGAATAGGCGATATGTCCCCATGTATCCCACATTCCGTATTCTCCTTTTTTCCAGTTGGCCTGTTGTTCGCCATTTACTTCAATAATTTCTTTCTCGAAAAAGAACATATGTGCATTCATATAGAACGAAATAACTCCTTTAATTGTTGTGTAAAGAATACAAACGATATGTGCTATTAAAATTACTATTATGCCTAGAAAAAACATTGCAAGCTCTGGCAATATAGAGTTAAATAACGACATAATAGATGAGTACACTGATGTATAATTTTGTGCCATAGATGCAAAGATTGTTCCCGCATAGTTACCTATCACATTTGAATGAACATCTTTTGTAAGTATTTTGATTACCTTAAACAAGTAAGATGTATTGATAATTTTCTGATTATAGTTAACTGGATAATACGCTTTAATAGATCTCATATCCCCCGATTTAGATTTGTTTGAAATATAGTCCATATGCACTTGTGTTGGAACAAGTGGATCAGGAGTATATGGCTCTGCAGTAATACAGTCTGCAAAAATCTTTGTTTGGGTTAATCTCATATGTGTAACACTAAATACGCCAACAAATATAACAACAAGAATATTTATAAGATGATTAATTGTTGCAAGTAACAGATTTTTTAGCTTTTCTCCGATAGTTATCTTCTTAGGTTTCTTTTTTTTCTTTTCATCTAATTTGGACATGTTAGTTAATATAAGGGAATATTATTTTTAGATTGTTTTTATCGAGGAGATGACTATTCAGTTATACCCATATCTTGAAAATTATCAAAGTCGACATCATTTGTCGTAGTTTTTTCTGAAGAATGTTTGTCTAAATATCTGGTTATTCTATTTATATCCAATTTGCTTAGCTCATATGTATCGAATAGAATGGATAGTTCTGCGGCATCTTCTTTTTTCATAAGAGAACGAAAGAATGAAAACATATCTTTTTTATCCATTCCTATTTTTTGACAAAGATTTTGGATAAATACCGAATTATTATATTCCGTAGAATATTTGGTTAATACCTTTGTAAATCGAATATTGGACGACTTAGATCGACTAGATATACCAGTTTCTTCATGATAATTGTGCAATAACTTACTGTTGTAAAATGTTTTTATTAAAGAACTCAGTTCGTTAAATTGCCATATTTGCTTTTGAAAAGTAATTCTATCAATGTAGTCTGAAAAACATATGTTTTCTAAAAACTTTATATAGATAGAAAAGGTTTCGTCGCACTTATTTTCGCTGAGTATATCAATAATATTTTCATGCCACAAAAGTCCTACAATTGTTCGATCTGTTTCATTCATGATCGTTAAATGATCGTCAATTATATACGGGGTATTAAACAAATTATTTACTGTTTGTTTCGTATCTTCGTTAAAAGTTTTTGGGTGGAGAATTATGTTTAATGTCTCTATACCTGGAAGGGGTGTATCGTTTTTAATATGATGACTACATATAGTGAATATTTGTGATAACTTTCTAAGATCTCCCTGTAATCGGTTTGATATATGTTCTTTATAACTAGCTGGTATATCAGGTAAAACTATATTAGTAACTTGTAATATATGACGAGGCGTCAATGTGGGAAGTTCAAATACTTCACACACCTTTCTCAACTCTTTTATCTTCTTGTCTGAATGATAATTGCTTATACATATGATAGGCGATTTTGCAATATCCTCTGTTTGTTGTTTGCGAGTTTTCTTTGGACGAATGAGCTTTATCAACGTATTTAATCCTCCTTTATCACCATTATTCATACCGTCTATCTCGTCCATAACAATAGCAATATTTTGTTTCTTAGCGTAAAATGAACTCATCACGTTAATGTCAGTCATGTTATCTTTTGTAATTTTTTCGATAACACTCTTATTACGAATGTCGCCAGCATCGTATACAAGGCTATCATAATTCATGTCTTTCAGTAATTTTCGTACAAACGTTGTCTTTCCACATCCAGGAGATCCATATAAGTAAATGCCTCTTTTTTTAGTCAAGTCGTGTTTGTTTTTTTCAAAATCTGTAAGAAACTTACATATTTGATTATACACGTCGTTTCTTGACAATATAGTATTAATATCGGGTATATTCATACTATATAGTAACCTGATTATATTTATGTTTGTTTTATAATAACATAGTTTCAAAATATTTACCAACTTCCCTCTGCCTGTGCGGCTTTTTTATACGCGTCCGAGCACGGGTCTATACTTGTTATACCATCCCACGTCAAATCGCAACGTTCCATAATATCTTTGGCTCCGCATGCATTTTTTGTTTTTGACCATCCAGTTAAATTATATGGACCATTTCCACACTTTCCCAACCTCTTTACATTGTAACAGCTACTTCCATCTCCTTTTTGATCTTCCCAGTAGTCGGGACAGTTTGATACACTCGGTGGCCATTTATTTCCTGCTGCTCCTTGAGATAAAACATATCCAAGAACAGCCAGTGATATAATAAGAAGAACACAGCCGATGATTATGACATTTTTTTGAAACGGACCTAAACTTTCCAACATATAGAAAGATTTGTACTTATATACATATACAAGATATATTTACGCGGGAACTAAAATAAGTTATAAATTTATATTATAGTCTATATAGTATATAATAACGACCTATCTAATGAACAACTCTACATCACATATAGCAAACGGTCGTGTAAATGTTCTCGAACCAGAGCTAGATACGAATGCATTATTTACATTATATGACAAGATGCCTGTAAATATCCCCATCACATTTAGGGATGCAACAAAAGGAGAATGGAATGAAAGTAATTTGTCTAGAGCATTTTTTTCGGCAGAAAATGTAAAAATTATTCAAAATGGGATCAAGGCAGGGGTCTATAATAAATCTAATCGCCAGTATGTAATTGCAGATCAAAATGTTGATACAATCCATATAATCATGAGAAGTATTTTTATGCAAAACTCAACAAACATGGAAACAAATATAAAGCAGCAAATCTCACAACTAAATCAGTTAGTTATTGATTTTTCTGTTCCGCGGGTCTACTCGACACTTATCTCACATAACAAGTATTTACGAGATGCAAGCACTATGCCCGAGCCGCTTGCTGCCCCTAAACTCATGCGAGAAGCAAAGCAACTCCCTATATTAAACTACGGATTTAGTAAAGAAGATAATTAAACACTCCTAGATATCATCGTTTTATTTACAAGTAAATGATTATTGTAAATAAAATCTATTTATATATTATATTAGTTACCATGGAAGATCCAAATGAACCAGAAAGAAGTCAGATTGAACTAGATGCAGCTGGTATATTATCCGAAATGGCAATACAAATAGATGAGACGGTTGAATCTTTTGATAATAACAATGTGGTGAATGTTGAAAGCTTAGGTCCAGGAGATATAGTCACGGAAGAGATCAACAGACTTGTTGGTGCTACTAAAAATCATGCCAAAAGTTTTATTGGACATGCTTCTACATCAGCAGCTCTGACCAGTGCAGTTCAGAGCGAAACATTTAAACTTGTTGAAAAAATGGGATTAGTCATGCTCAAAGGTGCACGTGAATATATAAATATTTTCAAAGATACTGCTCTTATTACTGCAGATGTTCTTAAACAAGATGCTCTTATTGGATCGTCTACTATTTATGATATGGTACTCAAAGGTATTGAGGTAGCCGAGGGTGTGTCTCAAAAAATTGGGTATGGAAAATCGTTTGACGAGATTATAAAACAGCACGAAACCATTATATACATTACCTTGCAAAAAGAGAGTTTAAAAGTATTGGGTAATGATTACCTTTCTTCTTCCATGAGTAACAGTGATATAAACGATTTATTAGATGCGGTTTTAACTGATACCAGGTTCGCCGATCTTCATAACAGAATAAATGCACACATTATTCGTGCGGCACAGTTCTTCTTTTTTAGTAAAATGGGGGACTCTGCGGTTAGTAATATCAGTAACCTGAAGGCTACAATGGAAGGCACTGGGAATATGAAGGGGGTTTCCCATACTTTTGATAATTCTGGCGTTGTTGAAAAATATAATATGGAACAGATACGTCAACGTATTGTTGCACTTACGAGTGGCGACGAACGTAAACATATCTTGGCTAATATAATTTCCGATATACATGACGGAAAGGAACATAATCATAGTAAATATTTTGGTATGCCATATAATGCAGATCAGTTTATTGCTCAGCTTATCGGCGATGAGGGGTTTTTAACAACCGATTTAAACCAAAGGATTTCCAGTGTAGATAATTCAGTGACACATTATCTTGAAAATATTCTTGGAAAAAAGAAAAAGGATGGCTCAACTTCTACTGGAGCCAGTATTACACCCCCAGATGGCCAATTATATAAGCGTGCTGAAAACATATACAGTCAATTAGAGGAGGGGTTTGATGATATCTCCGAATATGTAAACCAGCAATATTCCAACAAGTTTACAGATTTTGGCGGCGATCCTGCTGACAAAGATACCCAAAAAGCTAAGCTAGACCACAATATTCATAGTAGACAAACCCAATTGGGAGAACGCGTAACAGCAATTAAAAACAGAATGAAAAACGCATTATCTACCTATCAAGGAATGGATACTATAGATGGAGGTTCTAAAAGACATAAGGGTAAGCACACGCGAGTAAGCAAAAAGAAGAAGGGGCGAAAATCTCGACACACAAAGAGAAAGACTGGAAAAAAATCAAAGAAACATAAGGCCAGTCACAAAAAATCAAACCACAAGAGACGTGTGAAACGCACGACTAGAAAACAACGATCACGTAAATAAGTCGACATCGTAATCATAACAAACTATTATAAATATGATATATCCATTATCATATTTATTTATCGTATATAATTGGATTTTGTAATCCTATTGTTTATTTGCGAGACTTGCGAGATTTACGGGACGTCTTAGACTTAGACTTAGACTTAGATTTCTTCTCGCTCTTAATAGACCCAAACTTTCCCTTGCGGGTCTTGTATCCAGCCTTCTCAAGACGCTTCTCTTTCTTCGCGGTGGAGTGCTTCTTCTTGGAAACAATGCGACCATGCTTGTTCATCATAAGGTCTCCCTTCTTTAGGTTTCCAGCAGTCTTATATGCAGTCTCGTGCCATACTTGGGCACGGGACCCAATCAAAAGCTGATATTTTTTTCCTTTAATGTGGTAAAGACTATCTGATCCCTTCATGTGTTTTTTCACCATGATCAATTATATATAAACGAAAGAAATTATTTATGTGTAATTTTGACAAACAGTCCTAAACCTAAAACTTATTTGTACGCATGTTAACTGGAACAATTCCTCCCCGAAGACCATTTATTATTGGAATATCGTTTGGTATATTGCATCGATAGAAAACAGACACATTTGTATCTTCGATAGTATCTGATGGCAAGAAAGGAGAGCTAAGTCCATTATCGCCATATACTATTTTTCCTCTTTTAGCTTTCATAATGTTATTTATTTTATTTATTTTTGTTCCGATACCTTCTCCTAACATATGTTTTGTTTCATTGCCTACGATACATGTATCAATCGTAGCGGTATCGGGAGAAAATATATAAGACATGCATTTTACACGGTTACTAGAAGATCTTAGGTTTGAAGCCGCATATGTCAAACCATATGCTTTTTCTGCTAGACTTAAACTGTCTATTAATTCTATATCAAACCCTCTTATAAGGGTTCCTTCTGGATAATTTTTGGTAAGAGGTCGATCTATTGCTAAACTTCCAAGTTTTGTTACAATTCTAGTTTCACTTTCATCACCATAGCCTATAATGATTGCTTTCTTTTCACCAAACCCGACATTTGAAAATACCTCCAATAACATGTCATTTATATACGCGTTTTTCGTTAATATTGTATCTATCTGCCATGTTTGTCCAGGTATTTCATTGGTATGATATTTATTATCGATTACATCAATACTAGATTGGTTGATTATAAATGGTGACATTACTGCTCCCGAATCTACAATACTTCGTATCATAATAAATCCGCGCGCGTATACACCAGGTGGGAGTAATAGCGTTGATCCGTAGCCTGTCGTCCAAGTAGATTGATCGGATACCTTATATTCCCACGAAGTAGCACCATCCAATAATTTTACGACAAATATACCTTTTTCAATATAAGATATTTTGGGCGGAACTGGATAGATAACAATATCGTTGTAGTTAAACATTGTTAGGAATGTTTCTGGATGCTCATCAGTTTTATGTTTTATTAATTTTATAGCTATACGAAATACGTTATAATACCCAGGTGGAATAGTCACGGTTGATGTCTCTGGTGTTATCCATTTTCTCGCATCTGTTTCATTCATACGAATAGAATATTGCCATTTGTTATATGTTGAGTTTGAGAGATCTACTGTGAGATTTTTAGTCACACTACTCGGCCATCTTATAATGTCATTGTTTGTTTCTACTTCATTGTCGTAATGTTTCTCTGCATCACTTTTATCGAATGCTACTTGAGATGGTACATTAATAACATCCCCATACTTAGATACACTTCTACCTGGTATATAAAAAAGATTATTCACAATTGGATTTCTATGGCTTGTTCCATCGTCTGAATAACTTTTAACATATATAGATCCGGCAATATAATAATTTAACGGAGGGTAAATAGTGAGTGGTTTATATAAATATTCAGACCATGTTTCTCCACTATTTAATGAATATCTCCACTTACTTGCACCTTCTCCTAATTTAGAAACGATTATCCCCTGCTTATATGCAAACCCTACTGCAGGGGCCCCTGGACGGTTTATAATCTCGATTTTTTGGTTCATATATAATATTGGATAGTCTGATACATCATCGCGTGTTTTGTTTTGTATTATGATTGAGTTGATCGGGTATGTTCCCGTCGGCAATGTGAAACTGTTGCGTTCTTTTAATGTGTAGTCATCTGACCAGTTTTTCCCATTATCAATACTGTATGACCAGTTTACTGTGTCATTGGCTAGGGATTTTATAGTATATGAATAGTCATTGATATTGTATACAACAGTTGGGTTTTCTGGACGAACCTGAAAGTTTACAGATGGCGTTACGTGTGGCTCGGGCGAACTCACACCATCTCTAGTTATCGTTTTCACCTTGAGATTTCTGTATGTATACTTTCCTGGCGGTAGTTTAACGTCATTATTTATCTCTAATGTGCTCCATGTGTCCCCGTTGTCTATGGAATACGCCCACAATGAAGAAGAGGATGGCTTATTATTAACAAGAACTCGAATATAACCATCGCCATCTTTGTTAAATACAACATTCGGCCGATCTGGTCGAATAGTAAGAGTTTCTTTGTTATAAACTATAGCCGAATAAATATAATCCGGAAGTAAGAGAGATCTTATGGCTATTTGTTTTTCGGAATATTGTCCAGGAGAGAGAAGATATTCTTTAATACTCGGATCTATGATTGCCCATAACTTGCCACCGTCCAAAGATAGTTGCCAGGCATTAGCTTTATATATTCCTTGAACTCTAATTAGTCCATTGGTTTTGTTAATACTCAGATTGGGGGTAAACGAGTTTAGATTTTTTTCTGGATTATTCGGATCTATTTTAAAATCTAGTTGGCGAGATTTATATGCGGATTTTGTTACAACACTGTTGACATCTTCATATTTATAATAGTAATTATTTGAGCTCATTATTTATAGCTATATTACTTTAGTTGTATATTTTATTTGCGTTCATTTGTTACTAGTATTACTTATTCCAAACTTTAAACGTAAATTGAACGATTTATACTTAAAAAAATTACACCAACTATACACACCAAATATGGCATCCACCAATCTTTCAAAAAAGTACCAGCAAAAGACCGACAAACAACACATTCTTGACAACCCAGACACTTATGTGGGGTCAGTAGAGAATGTGGATGCAAATATGTGGGTTCTTGACCCAGATACATCTAAAATAACTGAGCGACAGATAGAGTATATCCCTGCATTGTACAAGTTGTTTGATGAAGGCATTGTGAACTGTAGAGATCATGTCATTCGAATGGCTCAGGCACAAGCTAATGGAGAAGATGATATCAATCAAGTAGGTAATATTGACATTAGCATAGGCGATGATGGAACCATCACTATGTTCAACGATGGCAATGGGATCGACATCGCGAAACATCCAGAGTACGATCTTTGGATACCTGAAATGATATTCGGACATCTTCGAACCTCCACTAATTACAACAAGGAAGAAGAGAAGATTGTTGGAGGTAAGAATGGGTTTGGGTTTAAACTTGTTCTTATTTGGTCAACTGAAGGAAGTGTGGAAACAATAGATCATAAACGTGGTCTTAAGTATTGTCAAAACTTTCATAATAATCTTGGCACGATCGATGCTCCTAAAATCACAAAATGCAAGACAAAGCCATTTACTCGTATTACGTTCAAGCCAGATTATAAGAGACTTGGTATTGATGGTATCACCTGTGATATGGTAAACTTATTCAAACGTAGAATATACGATATTGCCGCGGTTACAAGTAAGAATGTAAAGGTTAAATGCAACTCGCAACTTATTCCAGTGAAAACTTTTCAACAATATGTTGATTTATATCTTGAAACTGGTGCAAAGAAGGTGTATGATTCGCCAAACGACCGATGGGAGTATGCAGTTGCACTGTCTCCTAGTCACGAGTTTTCGCAAGTATCATTTGTAAACGGTATTTACACTGGAAAGGGCGGAAAGCATGTTGATTACATAGTTGGACAAATTACTCGCAAGTTGATTGCTCTCATTGAAAAAAAGAAGAAGGTTACTGTAAATGCTTCCGCAATCAAAGAACAGCTCATTGTATTTATTCGGTGCGATGTTGTAAACCCTGCATTTGATAGCCAAACAAAGGATTACATGAACACTCCCAGTTCAAAGTTTGGGTCTACATGTGTTGTTGACGATAAGACAATCGAAAAGCTATCAAAGCTGGGTATTATGGATATTGCCTGTGCTATTTCACAGATCAAAGATACAAAGGCAGCAAAAAAGACGGATGGATCCAAGACTAAGAACATACGAGGTATTCCTAAGTTGATAGACGCTAACTGGGCGGGAACTGCAAAATCGGGGGAGTGTATCTTGATATTGTGCGAGGGCGATTCGGCCAAAGCGGGCATTGTTTCGGGACTATCTTCCGAAGATAGAAATATCATGGGGGTGTATCCAATGAAGGGTAAAATTATGAATGTTCGTGGCGAAACAACAAAGAAAATATCTGAAAACACCGAAATTGCTGATATGAAAAAAATACTAGGATTGGAAAGTGGCAAAACCTATATCGACGAAGATGAGGTAAAAAGAAGTCTTCGTTATGGAAAGATCCTCTTTATGACGGATCAAGATTTGGACGGAAGTCATATCAAAGGACTATGTTTGAACTTATTTCAGACAGAATGGTCGTCTCTTTCACAGGTGCCTAACTTCATTGGTTTTATGAATACTCCCATCTTAAAGGCAAAGAAGGGGGCCGAAACACTTGTCTTCTATAATGATGGAGAGTATGATGCGTGGAAAAAGGTAAACGATACAAAAGGATGGAATGTCAAATACTACAAGGGTCTTGGAACTAGCACTGGCAAGGAGTTTCGAGAATATTTCGCTAGAAAGAAAGTTGTGTGGTTCTCACATAGCGGCAACTCAAGTGATGACACAATGGATATGGTATTTAATAAAAAGAGAAGCGATGATCGAAAAGAATGGCTAGGCACTTATGAACGCGAAACCTTTGTAGATACGTCTCTTCCGACGATTGCATATGAAGATTTCATCAACAAAGAGTTGATCCACTTTTCAAAATACGATTGTGAACGTAGCATACCGAACGTAATGGACGGGTTAAAAATCAGTCTTAGAAAAATATTGTTTGCAGCATTCAAGAAAAATCTAACAAGTGAAATTAAAGTAGCTCAGTTTACAGGATACGTATCAGAGCATTCTGGATATCATCATGGCGAGGCATCGTTGAATGGTGCAATTGTTGGCATGGCACAGAACTTTGTAGGATCAAACAACATTAACTTGTTCTCGCCGAATGGTCAGTTTGGAACAAGATTACGCGGAGGAAAAGACAGTGCGTCGGAAAGATATATCTATACGCTATTATCTCCTATCACACGCAAGCTATTCCCTAACATGGATGACAGTATTCTGAAATATCTCGATGACGACGGCTTACCAGTAGAACCAACATTTTATGCCCCCATTATTCCAATGGTTATTGTCAATGGAACAAAGGGTATTGGAACTGGTTTTAGCACAGAAGTTTTATGTTACAATCCTACAGAGATTATTGAATATATCCGAGATCGTCTTACAACTGGACAGTTTGAGACTACTCGCGAGTTTGTTCCCTATTATGAAGGGTTTAATGGACAGATTGCGAAGCTAACTGATGGTAAGTTTATTGTTCGCGGAAGGTATGCGATTGTTGGAGATGACAAGGTGCGAATTACTGAGTTGCCAGTTGGTATGTGGACAGATGATTTCAAAGAGTATTTAGAAAAGCTAACAGATACAACCGATAAGAATGGGAAAAAGGTAACCCCTCTCGTAAAAGATTATGATGATATGAGCAAAGACACCACTGTTGATATTACAATTACAATGACAAAAGGCACGGTGAATGCAATGAACTCGAAGGTGCTCGATCCTCAAACTGGTTGTACCGAACTAGAGAAAACGTTGAAGATGTATACAACAATGTCAACCACCAATATGCATTTGTTTGATGCCAACGATAAGTTGCGAAAATACGCTGGTCCAAATGATATTATCCACGACTACTTTGATACACGAATGCGTCTGTATGTAGAAAGAAAGGAGTTCATGGTTCATCAGCTCGAACGTGAACTCATTGTTCTGAGCAACAAACACAAATATATTCAAGGAACACTGGATGGAGATATCGATTTACGCAGAAAGAAACGCAACGAGATCAATGAGATGCTGAAAAGCAAAAAGTTTGATATGCTAGATGATGATACTGATTACAAGTATTTAACAAAGATGACAATGGATAGTGTTACTGACGAAAGTGTCGATAAACTGTCGCGTCAGTATAATGAGAAGAAGTGCGAACTTGAAACACTGAAAGAGACGACCACCGAGCAGATGTGGCAAAGAGAGCTAGAAGAACTTCATGCAGAGTATACAAAACATCGCGAACAGCTTCGATTAGCTAACAGTGGAACTGACCAAAACAAGAAGGTAACAAAAAAGGTTATTATCAAGAAGAAAAAGGCTGTGTAGAGACATAGCGACAATAAATAGAAGATGGATCTAGTATGTATGTTTATATTGTATTTTTATTGTCTGTCAGTTTTATATTTCTCTCTTTGTGTATTATAATAAGCTCTCTGAGAAAGAAGAAAGCTATCTATCCATACAAATACCATATGTCAGATAAACCAGAGCCGAGTGATAGTAAACTATACGAGAAAGTAAAAAAGGAAGTATATAAACAACATCCCAAACATAGTGCGTATCGTAGTGGAATAGTTGTAAAAACATACAAAGAGAGATATGCCAAAAAAAATGGTAATCGAAAACAGCCATACAAAGGAAAAAAACGAAAAAAAAAGGCCTTGGTCGATGGTTCAGAGAAAAATGGGTTAATCAGAGAGGAGAAGTGGGATATAAATATAAGAATGATGTGTATCGTCCTTCAAAGAAGATAACTCGCAAAACGCCAAAGACACATGGCGAGTTAACCAAGAGAGAAATAAAGAAAGCCCGAACCAAAAAATATAGAAAAGGGCGAGTAGATAAGTTTTACACCTTTGGACATTTAAAACACCGATTTTAACGGAATTAAAAAATCCAAAAATATAATTACTTACATATGGAAGCAAAGCACACAATTTCCTAATAAAACAATTCAATTATCTCTATTGTTTTTTCGGTTGGATTGTCTATCCAATATTGGATTTGTTGTTTCAAAGTTTTTATGCGTTCTTCCCATTCTTTTTGTTTGGTTTTTGTAATTTGTATCACTCCTAACTTGTTTAATTTCCAACAAGATTTTACTAATATACCGTATTGATTAGTATAATCATCTGGATTAAAACGAATAAATACAATTGGACGATGTTGTAGGTCTTGTGATAATTCCATTAATCGTTTATGCTGACAACTACAATCATAATACCTATGTTTATTTTCGTCAACTTCAACAATAATAATATGCGACCCCATATCTAATAATAAATCAGGGCGACGGCGAGAACAACCATCTTGGACTTTTTTATCTGCAACCCAAGTAAAACTGGTAAATGTTTGTGTGATCCGGTCAACTACATCTTTTTCTTTGGTTTTGTAATTACGCATTGCCGGTTTATCTTTATTTTCTGGATTATTTACAAAACACGGCATACAATAACCTTCATATTTGATATTTCCCTTTGTTTCACACCATTCATTTTTACACAACTCATTTCCACCACATTCTCTACACCGTGCTTTTCGTTTTCCGTGTTCGCAGTATGCCGACCCGCCACATTCTTTACACAGTGCTTTTTGTTTTCCGTGTTCGCAGTATGCCGACCCGCCACATTCTTTACACAGTGCTTTTTGTTTTCCGTGTTCGCATAATTCCGACCCGCCACATTCTTTACACCGTGCTTTGAGTTTTCCGTGTTCGCAGAATGACGACCCGCCACATTCTTTACACAGTGCTTTTCGTTTTCCGTGTTCGCAGAATGCCGACCCGCCACATTCTTTACACAGTGCTTTTTGTTTTCCGTGTTCGCAGAATGCCGACCCGCCACATTCTCTACACCGTTCTTTTCGTTTTCCGTGTTCGCAGAATGCCGACCCGCCACATTCTCTACACCGTGCTTTGAGTTTTCCGTGTTCACACTTTGTTCGTATTTTACTCATTTGTTATTTTGTATAAATATATTTATATTTAATTATTTTCAATTTTATAATTCAATTTTATAATTTACTATTATATATGCCTAATCATAATAGCGAAGATTTTAAATTATCTGCGGTTGATTATTATTTAACCGAAGACAAATCACAAGAAGAAGTTTGTAAAATATTCAAATGTTCTGCACGAAGTTTAATGCGTTGGGTTGACAAATACAAAAAAGACGGAGAAATTAAACGACATAACAGAATGCCAGTAGCATATAAGATTGATAAAAATGAAGTAAAATACATACTGGAAGAAATCAAGAAAAATAAAACAATTACTATGGAAGATTTACTTGTAAAAGTAAAAGAAAAATACCCTTCGTTTGATATTTCGCGAAGACATTTGGGTAGAGTGATCAAAGACAATAATATTACACTTAAAATTACTCGTGTGCGACATGAACCAACAAAACGATTTGGAAAAGATATTGATATTAACCAAAAAATAAAAGAGTTTTATGAGGAAGTAAAGAAATACAAATTAGAGGATATAATTTGCATAGATGAAACGAGTGTGAAGTCATTACAAAAACGAAATCATTGTTATAATGAAATCGGGAAGCGTTGTGTAATAAAAACACAATCACAAGAAGTATTCAAGAAATATACTGGAATATTTGCTATTTCTACCAAAGGCGTTTTAGGTTGGGAATTATATGAAAAAAGTGGAATAAATGCAGACAGATTATATGAGTTTTTAGAAACACATATAACAAATAAATACAAAAATAAACTTATTATTTTGGATAATGCGAGTAGTCATAGAAACGAAAGGATAAAAGATTTGGTAAATAAACACAATAAAATATTATATGCTGTCCCTTACCAACATTTCACAAATAGTATTGAAAATTATTTTAGTATGTTGAAATCACGATTGTATAAAGAAAGTGAGGAAGGTGAAGGATTAACTCACGAAAAATTAAAGGCAAATATAACAAGTGTAATACGAGGAATACCAAAAGAAAAGTATGAAAATATATTTAAGGGAGCATATAATAGAGATGTAGTATATGTGAAAAATAAAACAAGAAAACGAAAATTAAAGAATTACAAGGTTTAGAAAATCGGCGTTTGAAATGTTAAAAGGTGTAAAGATATACAGGTAACGTGTTGAGTATAAACAACCCAACTACTAATTTCATATTATCTAAAACTAAGTCATCAAATCCTTCAACTCTTTTTTTGTGATATGCTTTTGAAAGTGTAGAATGTAACATATATCAAATATATAGGATTCTTCTCCACCAGCTTCAATATCCATGTCTAGTATATATTTTATACAGAACTCTGGTGTCAGTGTCTGTGTTACCAAGAGTATTTTTTCATCAAGCGTGCTGACATTTTCCTCAAGAATATCAATAGAATATTTGTTGTTAAGTAAATCGGTATTCGTGATCTTCATTTACAATTACAATTATAATGAAAAATACTATGTTTATATTACAACATAGTATTTACACCCGTGAAGATTTAAAACGCCGTTTTAACTAACAAGGGTTTGGGTCTGAACCAGGTAAAATCAATAGTAAGGAGTTTCACCCTACGATGGTCCAACTGTAAATCCAACTTAAGTATCAGCGACCCACTTCCTTAATCGCATACAGGTTTATTTACTTTATTGGTGGAGGACGAAATGAGTAGGTATTTGATATGCGGTTCTTTTTGCTTTTATCGCTC
>Ga0209664_1000615_pt1 | contig 20657 bp, 23 predicted proteins | sample SaaInlV_150m_DNA_FD_184668 | JGI IMG/M metagenome (GOLD analysis project Ga0209664, IMG submission 184668) | Marine microbial communities from expanding oxygen minimum zones in the Saanich Inlet - Saanich Inlet SI073_LV_135m_DNA (SPAdes) (version 2) | ecosystem: Environmental > Aquatic > Marine... | reverse complement strand
CGGCGACTCTGGGATAGACGCTGCAAGGCCTCCTCCTGGAATAACCCCGATACGCTTGATTAACAGTCCACCGGCTCGGCAACGGCCGCAGCCAATGGAGATTGCACAAAAGCCGCGCCTGTTGAGCAGCCGCTGGCCGGGTCAAACCGAGCTATCGAGGGGCAGCCAAACAGGCTGGGGTAAACACCGTGGTCAGCAGTACTTAAGTCGGCCACCTTTTCACCCAATGCCTGAAGTATCGCAGGATCAAAGGCGGCATCTGCCACAACCTGGCTTACACCACTGACATCAACGCGGGGTTGGTGCATGGCCTTTTCGGGATCCATGGAGAAATCGGCGATGAACGAAATCAACTGCATGATCGATGAGACGATGCGCCGCCCGCCGGAGGCGCCCAGAGCTGTAACAGGCCCTGCTGGCTCGGCCACGATTGTAGGGCACATATTGCATAAGGGCTGTTTGCCCGGGGCCATCGAGTTGGGCCGGCCCGGCTCAGGGTCAAACCACATGATGCCGTTATTCATAAGGATCCCGGTGTCAGGCAACAGCAAACGGGATCCAAAAACCGACAGCAGTGTCTGGGTGAGCGCGACGACATTGCCGTTGCGATCGGTAACGTTCAGATGGGTAGTACAGGCAGGGATCTTGCCATCAGGGCTATCACCCATCTGTAACAGTCGATCTGCGTAGGCCGCCTGCAAACTGGCAGCGGTGGCAGCGGTGGAATTCCCATCGGGCTGCATCGGTGGGTTCGGCAAGTACTGCTCAAGCTCGGTTAGAGCCTGGCGCAGGCTTGGACCAGCACAAAGCCCCGCCGGAGTGTAGATAAGCGCGTCGCGGTAGCTGGCCCCGGACAATTCCTCAAAGTGCACTCGATACGAGGCGAGATCCTCGGCAGATAAACCAATGCCAACAGATGCCGTATCTGCTAGTACACGCTCTGCCAGATCCCCCTGGTAAAAAGAGGCCGGGCCCTGATCGGCGAGTTGCGCGAGCGTTTTTGCAAGACCTTTTAATTCAATCACCGGTGGTGAACCAGCCCAGTGACCCATCGGCACATGACCCTCTGGCAGATACACCGAGCGTGTAGATTCAAAGCGGGCAATATCCGCCGCGCTGGAGGCAATCTTAAGACTTGAATACCAATCTACACAAAGCCCCTGCTCCGCCAGAGCGATCGCAGGCGCGAGAAGTTGTGGCCACGAAAGCGTCCCAAAGCGTTTGGCCGCCTCGCCCAATCCTGCCACAAAGCCCGGTACTGCGACTGAGTACGGGCCCAGCACATTGCGGTTCTCCAGCACCCCCGGCCAGGCAAAAAGATCAGAGTCAAAACCGGTGCTGAGTGGATAGTCGTTTACATTGAGCGCACCCGGAGCACGCACCCCAAACTCCAGCGCATAACTTCGGTTTTCACGGGCCAGGTAAACCGTCATGAAACCGCAACCACCCAGCCCACTCATCCAGGGCTCAACCGCGCTCAGGGCAAAACCAGTTGCGATGGCCGCGTCCACTGCGTTGCCACCCCGGGCCAGCACCTTTGCGCCTGCCTCGGCGGCCAATGCGTGCTGTGCCACTACCACCCCGCCCTGGGTGTGCACTGCAGGTTTACGGATCGACCAATGCTCCATGGGTTGCCTGATTACGCGACCCTACTATGGTAGTGACTGACCAGACGGCGGTGGAATAAACGCCTGGCCACAGCACCCGTCACACACGCAGCACTTTACCGGGATTCATGATGTTGTCTGGATCCAACGCCTGCTTGATCGAGCGCATGACACTGATCGCCTCACCATGCTCAGCCACCAGAAAGTCGAGCTTGCCGTAACCCACCCCATGCTCCCCGGTGCAGGTGCCGCCCATGCCAAGCGCCCGCATGACCATACGCTCATGCAATTCGTTCGCTTTTTTGCTTTCAGCAGGATCATCCTTGCCAACCAAAAGACAAAGATGAAAATTACCATCGCCGACATGGCCAACGATTGGGGCAAATAAACCAAAATCCCGAATATCCTGTTGCGTCTCACGAATACATTCAGCCAGGCGTGAAATAGGCACGCAAACATCGGTCGCCCAGATTTCACCGCCCGGTCGCAGCGCTTTGCAGGCGTATGCCGCATCGTGACGCGCCTGCCACAGTCGATTACGCTCCTCGGTATTTGTGGTCCATTGAAAATTACTGCCGCCTGAGTCTACCGCGATCTCCTGCACAATCTCGGCCTGCTCCTTGACCCCCTGGTCAGTTCCGTGAAACTCCAGAAGCAGGGTTGGCGCCACGGTGAGATCGGTCTTGGAGTATTGGTTGATGGCGTCGACCTGAGCTTCATCCAGAAGCTCGATGCGGGCAATGGGTACACCGTACTGGATCGTAGTGATAACCGTATTGACAGCGCTGTCGACGTCTGGAAACGTACATACGGCTGAGGAGATGGCTTCGGGAATCCCGTAAAGTCTCAACGTAACCTCAGTAATTACGCCGAGGGTTCCCTCTGAGCCGACAAAAAGTCGGGTGAGATCGTAACCGGCTGCAGATTTGCGAGCGCGACGCGAGGTCTGAATTACGCGGCCATCAGCCAGCACGACAGTCAGCGCCAACACGTTTTCACGCATAGTGCCATAACGCACCGCGTTCGTTCCCGAAGCACGGCAGGCGGCCATGCCGCCAATCGAGGCATCAGCACCCGGGTCGATCGGGAAAAACAGGCCGCAATCACGCAGGTAGTTGTTTAACTGTTTGCGGGTTACGCCGGGTTGAACCACAACGTCCAGATCTTCGGCGTGCAACTCGACCACCTGATTCATCTCCTGCAGGTTAATCGAGATACCGCCATGCAAGGCCGCAACGTGGCCCTCCAGCGCCGTGCCCGTGCCGTATGGGATCACGGGCACCCGGTGCTCAGCACACACGGTGACGATTCGGCTGACTTCCTCAGTGGTGTGGGGGGTGACTACGGCGTCTGGCGGCACACTGGCGTGAAAAGATTCATCCTTGCCAAAGCGTTCACGGACAGCGAGCGCCTCGGACAGCCGTTCACCAAACTCACTGCGTAAACAAGCTATTACGTTTGTTACTGGCTTCGCCTGAATGTCTTTTTGGGCCTCATCTGCCATGGGATTTCCTTATAAGCCGCCTTCTGATCCAAGTATATCCCCAATATTCTCACAGACCCCGCACTAACCCCTAACAACAGGCTTTGATACCATTACAGATTCTTAAAATCCAGTTCGTATCGCCAAAAAGACTGTGTCTAAATTAAATGTCGTTAATAGAAGTGGTGATTCCGCCCCCTTCTTGCGGGGCATCCTAACGCGCTCACTGCAGAAAATAGGGCTGACGTTCTCGGAGGCGTACGGCGTAGCGTCGACGGTACGGAGCCAGTTGGCCCGTGAAGAGGTCATTGGCAGCCCCCGCATAAGGGAAGCTGTTTCACAGATTCTGGTATCTCAATTTAGCCCCGAGACCGAAGAACGGTACCGACTTTCCCGAGGACAGCCGGTCTGGATACGAATTCACCATAAAGATGGAGAGGATGTCTGGTTTTCCCGTGCCATCTTCCGTTATAGGCTCGAGATCTGTGGCATCACCCATTCTGCGGCAGAAGCCCTGGCCCACAGTCTGCACGAGCGGCTGGTCAGGGAATACTCGTCGGGCATTGAGCGCGAAACACTGCATCAGCTTGCCTGTCAGATGGTACTGGCCGAGGCCGGAGCCCACTTTGCAAAAAACCTTGAGGCCTGGCACAGGCTCACACGCGCAAACAAAACCCTGCTGATTCTGATTGGAGGGGCGCCCGGTGTTGGCAAAAGCACAATGGCGGCCCACCTCGCGACCCGCTTGAATATCACCCGAACCCAATCCACAGACATGCTGCGGGAAGTATTGCGCACCTTGCGATCACCGGAAAAAAACCCCGAACTGCATTACTCCAGTTTTGAGGCATGGCGAGCGCTGGACGACAGCCCAGATAGAGGCGACATGCCAGCACGCATTGAGGAAGGCTACAACCGTCAGGCAGACGAGGTGGAATTAGCCGCACAAGCTCTACTCGAAAGATCGCAACATGAGCAATTTTCGATGATTATTGAAGGTGTCCATATACGGCCGTCTATGATCCAAAGGCTCACACTGGACCCCGATGTGATCGTGGTGCCCATCCTGCTGACAGTCAGTCGCAAAAAGACATTGAAACGCTTCTTTAAGGGGCGCTCCCTGGTGACATCGCGGCGAGGCAGCAAACACTACCTGGACAACTTCGACGCTATCTGGCATCTGCAGTCTGCCCTGACGCTGGACGCGACGACATCCGCCGTAGCAACAATCGTCAATGATGAGGAGGAAGAAAGCACATCGGTCCGTGTGTTCTCTCTAATTGCCTCAGCAGTCGCAGACCACGTACTACCAAACCAGGGCGAATAATCCTAAGGCAACCTTTCGGCCACCAGGCCTTTTGCGCTAACATCGCCGTTGCTATTTCCTGAGTAATCTCTTTGAACACCTGAGCACATGCCGACGAGTCATATAGTGTGACCGAACGGCAATGGCACTGATCCGAAAATATGATTAATCCATGAGCAATAAGAAGCCCAAAACCCGAACAACTTACCGCAGGATTCCCAAGGCCAAGGGTCCGACACAAGCTGACAAGGCAGATCGCCACATACTCTACGAGCGTGCTGTCCAGTGCGTGGAATCTGAGATCGACATGGTGGATGAGACCTACAAGACGCTTCGAGGACGTAAGGCCATTACCCTGCGTGAGGACTTCTGCGGCACGGCTAATACCAGCTGCGAGTGGGTGCGACGGCGCAAAGATAATCAGGCCTGGGGTGTCGATCTGGACACCGAGGTATTAGCCTGGGGAAAAAACAACAGGGTCAATGCCCTTAACGGTGATGGAGCAGATCGGATTGTGCTCATGAACGAGAACGTTCTCACAGTTAAAACGCCGCCAGTCGATATGATTCTGGCTATGAACTTCAGTTACTGGACCTTTCAGACCCGCGAAGAGCTAAGGGGGTATTTTTCAAGAGCACGCGACTGCCTGGCAGATAACGGCATTTTATTTCTGGATTCGTACGGCGGTTATGAAGCCTGCCGGGAGATGGAAGAAGAGACAGATCACGACGATTTTATCTACGTTTGGGACCAGGCCCACTACAATCCTATTACCGGCGAAATGAACTGTCATATTCATTTCAAATTCCCTGATAGATCTAAGCTGAAACGCGCTTTCAGTTATAACTGGCGCCTATGGACACTGCCCGAGATTAGAGAATTACTGGCCGAGGCAGGCTTTAAAAGGGTACTGGTTCACTGGGAGGGTACTGATACTAAGAGCGGCGAGGGCAATGGCGTTTTTACACCCACCGAAAATGGTGAGGCGGATGCGGCTTACATCTGTTATATCTCCGCGGAGAAATAATCTTCTGACGAGCCCTGCACCGGCCAAAAGTTCGTAATCAGAAAACAACCAGCCCTACCAGAGTGTTTTCATGACGCCACCATCAACGATAAGCGTCTCATCGGTAATATAACTATCTGCATCAGGCGCTAAGAGTCCAGCCTTACTTAAATTCATCAATCTTGCCAAAACGGTCCAACGGGGCAGTGCCCGCTCGTTCAACCGGCAGTCTCTCTATAGGTTCACCAGTTCTGTCGGCCTGCGTTTTGAATAGATCTGCCAGAGACGGTCGGTATTTATCGTGCCTGGCGACAAGTTGTTGACGCAGATATCCTCTGATTCCAACTCGCGTGAGAGGCGCTTGGCGAGACTGGCCACACCTGAGTGCAGTACATTAGCAAGCAACAGATCATCTTGACATGCCCACCTGGCAAGAGTTCTACCAGGCCGACTTGTCAGGACTTCAAGCTCCTCTTACTATTACCAGCATCAGAATCTGGTTTTTTGAGAAAACCTTGCCATGATCATCAAACATATCGGCGGAATACTAAAAAATCCAGCAGCCCATTTTGAGGCGGTTAGTCTGGAGGAGCGATCGGTCAGTGGCCTCTTTCTTGGCTATATTCTCATCCTGGGCGCTATTCCACCGATCGCAGGCCTGATTGGAACCACCCAGCTCGGTTGGTCTTTTGGCGCCGGTGCTACGGTCAAACTGACCTTCGCCAGCGCACTTAAGATCAGTATCGCCTACTACCTGGCAATACTCGTTGCGACCTATACCCTGGCGAAACTTGTCCAGTGGATGTCACGCACCTATGGCGGCGAGCAATCTCTCGAGCGCTGTCTTGCACTGATCTCATATACCGCAACTCCCATGTTCCTGGTCGGCATCGTCCAGATCTATCCGGTGATGTGGCTAAATTACGTTGTCGGCCTGCCGGTACTGGCGTACACCGTCTACCTGCTATACATCGGCACACCAATCATGATGCGCATCCCCCGGGAGCAGGGCTTTCTTTTTTCCAGTGCGATTCTGGCTGTCGGCATGGTCGCCCTGATTGGACTGTTGGGGAGCACCGTGATGCTCTGGAGCGCTGGCATTCAGCCTGAGTTTACCTACTGATTCCACTTAATCCAATCAACGATGTATCGTTCTTGACATGATCTGCGCGATCGGAGATTGCACGAGTTAAGTAAAGGCACTAATGTTGGTGCCCAGATACTTCTCTTATTGGGCGCACCTATGCCTCTTGTACCGGACCAGGATCTCGTTCTTTTTGCTTCGTCACTGGCAGACGATGCCCGCAGGATAAGCAACAAGTTTTTTCGCCAGCCACACGCAGTATCCAGCAAATCCGATGGTACGCCGGTAACCATTGCCGATCTTGAGATCGAGCAGCACTTGCGCAAAGCTATCGGACAGCGCTATCCCGATCACGGTGTATACGGCGAAGAAGAAGGCCTGACCGGAGCTGATACAAGATGGCTATGGGTTCTGGATCCTATTGATGGCACCAAGAGTTTTACCACCGGCAAGCGTACTTTCGGCTGCCTGATCGCGCTTCTTTACCAGCAGAAACCCATACTGGGAATCATCGATATGCCAGCACTAGACGAACGTTGGATCGGAGTTCAGAACCAAACCACTCTCCACAACGGCTACCCCTGCAAAGTAGCCCAAACCAATGTGCTGACTGACGCTACGTTGAACGCCACCACCGTGGATATGTTTGATCCGCAGGAATGGCAGATTTTTTGTCGAATGAGTGAAGCTGTGCGATTTCGCCAGTTTGGCGCCGACTGCTATGCCTATGGCCTGTTGGCACTGGGCTACACCGACTTAGTGATGGAGGCCGGGTTAGGTCGCTTTGACTATTTGGCTTTGGTCCCCGTGATCGAAGGTGCGGGCGGCTGCATAAGCGACTGGCAAGGCGAGGCGCTGACTTTCCATTCTGCCGGACAGGCGCTGGCAAGTGCTAATCCGGCGCTACACGCCCAGGCACTGCGCCTGATCGCTTCTGCGAAATGAAGCTACCCAGCAGAACCACCAGTAGAACCATCGCCTGGGTGATGGCTGTTTGCATGGCCCTCTCAGCAGTAAAAACATCTGCGGATCAAGGCCATCCCGGCCTGGACCCTCTGTTTTCACAATTGAAAACTGCCCCCGATCAAGCCACTGCTGACCGCATTACCGGGGAAATCTGGAGTCTGTGGCGAGAAGTGGGCAATCCCGCCGTAGCGAACGCCATGGCGCAAGGCGCACAAGCTATGTCAGCAAAACGCTATCGTTCTGCTTATCAGTATTTCAGCGAGGTGATCGATCGTGCCCCAGATTTTGCCGAGGGGTGGAACAAGAGAGCCACAGTACTTTTTCTGGCGAAGGCCTACGACAGGTCGATCCGGGATATCAAAGAGGTCTTACGACTGGAGCCACGGCATTTTGGAGCACTGTCTGGACTGGGGCTAATCTTTTTGCGTCAGGGTCAGTTTCGTCCCGCGACACAGGCATTTCGCGACGCCTTGGCCATTAACCCTTATCTGCCACGCATACGCGAGGCGCTAGATCAACTTGAGCATCGGCAACGCTCAATCGACGAGAAAAACGCAATCTAGCCAATCGCCACCTCGGGCCAGACACGCGCCGACAACCAGGCGGATAGATCAGTCATTTCTTCGGGCGCTACGCTGTGAGGCATCGGATAAGTGTGCCAGGTGACGTCACAACCGTTATCTTGCAGAGTCTGACGGCTTGCTTCGCCCAAAGGTAAAGCCAGCACTGGATCAAAAAGGCCATGGGCAAGAAAGATTGGCGTGCTAAGGGCATTGGGATGAACCCTTTGAGCCAATTGACCCGACAGCGGCAGGTAGGTCGATAAACCGACAATCCCCGCCAGCGCCTCTTCGCAACGCAGCCCATAATGCAACGCTACCGCCCCGCCCTGGGAGAAGCCGCCAACAACGATATGTGATCTTGGCACCCCACGGGCGCATTCTCTGGCCACTAGCGAGTCGACAATTCCTGTCGACTCGTCCAGGCCTGATACATCTTCTTGCTTAACGATCTCCATACCGGTCAGGTCATACCATCCGCGCATAACCATACCGCCATTTAAGGTAATCGGTCGATGGGGTGCGTCCGGCAGAATGAACCGGATCGGCAACTGTCGAGGTAGATTCAACATCTGCGGCAGTTGTTCGAAATCTCGGCTATCGGCGCCTAGACCATGCAGCCAGATAATAGAAAAGACCGGCGCTGCGCCAGTCTCTATCTCTAGAGGTGGGGTGGATGATTCATTCATAATTTGACACTGGTGTATTTTTCCCGGATTGTAACGGGAAGTGAGCCAAAGAAATTGATCAGTTTGGCTGTAGTTAACCCACCGACCCGAGTACCTACACTTGATAACAAGTCTCGACGACACGCCTCTGATGGAGCCCATGCTTCCGACTTATACAGACATTGTTTCTGCTGCCAGCCGTCTGGACGGCGTAGCCCGAAAAACACCGGTACTGGCCGATACCCCTCTCGATGACAGATTGGGCATCAAGCTTTTTCTTAAATGCGAGAATCTGCAGCATATCAGCGCTTTCAAGTTCCGCGGCGCCTGGAATACCATGAGCCGGTTGACGCCGGAGCAGCGTTCGCGTGGCGTCATCACGCATTCCTCCGGCAATCATGCCCAGGCGGTTGCGCTGGCTGGGAAATACTTGGGTATCGACACTACCGTGGTGATGCCAGACGACGCACCACAAATCAAGCGCGATGGTACTGAGCGTTATGCTTCCCGGGTCATAGCATACGACCCAACCAAACATAAGCGCGAAGCGTTGACCGACAACGTAATTCGAGAAACCGGCTGCGTCCTGGTACCCCCTTTTGATCACCCTCACATCATTGCCGGCCAAGGAACTGCCGCGATGGAGTTGATCAACTCTTGTGGGCCGCTGAAAACGCTGCTGGTTCCCTGTGGTGGTGGCGGACTCCTCAGCGGTTCAGCATTGAGCGCGCGTGCTCTTTCTCCGGGTTGCTCAATTATTGGGGTTGAACCCGAAGCCGCTGATGATGCAGTGCGATCCTTTCGTAGCGGCCGGATCGAAAGGGTTCAAAATCCTCAAACTATCGCCGACGGAACCCGTACCGAATCTTTGGGAAAAATGACTTTTGCCATCATACGAAAGACAGTGGATGATATTGTCAGCGTGCCGGAGGAGGCGATTATCGAAGCCACCCGATTACTGTTTGAAACTGCACGGGTAGTGGTTGAGCCTTCCGGGGCGCTTGGCCTCGCTGCGTTACTAAGTGGGGCGGTCAGGGTTCAAGGACGTGTTGGCGTGATACTGAGCGGCGGCAATATAGATGCACCGATGATGGCGCGGATTCTGCGCCCAAGCCATTAGAGAGGGGGCTGAAACCCTCCGAGCCGGGACTAACGCACAACTGTGAAGTCAGTCGTTGGTATTAAGCGGAATGGTGATTACCCCAGAGGTTCCAGTAGCGCCACCGGGAGAGTTGATCAGATTCTCTACCGGTGCACGCAAGCCGCTGAACCACCAGGCAGCCAACACAACGACAATGATCAAAATGGTGGCAAGGGCTGTCTTTCGCCAGCGGCCCCTTCGCGGAGCGGTTGAAAACTGAAGCCATCGGCGCCCTTTTTTCTCTTTGAAGGCCTCCTTGCCGATAACGGGAACAACTGAACCAAGGCTTCCCGTAGCATCCCGATCAGCACTTTCCAGTACTTCGTTTTCATTAATCTCCATCAGCCGCGCATAGGCGCGAAGATACCCGCGAACAAAAATCGCCTCGGGCAAAGCTGAATGATCACCAGACTCGAGTGCGCGAACAACATCCGCGGTAAGGTTCAAGTTGGCCGCGACATCTTCAACCGTCCAGTGATAGCCCTGACGGGCCTTTCGCAACTGCTCGCCTGGAGCTAAGGAAGCGCCTGTCGCAGGCGGGGTTTGAGCCATATCGGATAAGGGTTTATCAGTTGCAAGCCCTACTACTATAGCATCCGCACTAAGGCTGAGCAGAGGTCCGCACGACTTAAGAAATACTGTAAGCCCCGGTGCCAACAGCAATCAGTGAGTCCTCGTCGTTATGCAGTTCCATTCTTGTAACTGCCACCTTGCGCCCAGTACGCAAGACAAAACCCCTAGCTGAAAATGACTGTCCCAAACCAGGGCGCAGGTAATCTACCCGCAGGTCGATCGTACCCATCCGAGAAAATTTTTCCGCTTCGTCTTCCAGCGACTGAACGCCCTCGCGTTTTAGTAACGAAATAAACGCGACCAGCCCACCGACCACATCCAGTGTGCTGGAGATCACCCCACCATGCAGATTACCCCGGGTGAAGTTTCCCACCAGTTCATCGCGCATTTCAAACCGAACCACTACATCGGACTCATCGAGTTTTTCAAACTGCAGCCCAAGTACCCGATTAAAAGGAATGCGCTCTTCAAATACGCGCGCGGCATCCAAAATTGCCTGGGGAGAAACCTCTCGCGCTGATTCCTGCGAATCCATCTGAAATATCCTTTGCCTGAATGTCCAGCACCCACCTTATCATGAGACCAACGGTTTTGCTTTTGGTGACCCGCCCACTCAAGGTGGTCAATTATCCGAACGTGGGATAAAATTGCCCAACAATTATTCGCTGATTGTCGTGGGGCCGTAGCTCAGCTGGGAGAGCGTCGCGTTCGCAATGCGAAGGTCAGGAGTTCGATCCTCCTCGGCTCCACCAATTCCTCCCTATGCGTTATCAGTCAGTTAGACCCGCCTTGTTGATGGACTCGTTGTGTCTCAAACCTGCCTTGTCACAACTGTGCCACAGTGAGGTAGAACATGGCTTCAATCCGCATCCGTGGCGGGCGTTGGCAGGTACAGATTCGACGCAAGGAGTAACCTACGTATTCTCGACCCTTCTTAAGTCTCAAGGTGGCTTGCCAGTGGGTTGGCGACCAAGCGCATCTGGCCGATCTGGGTAAACTGGAACTCCCCCCTGCCTTGACAGAACCACCTCACGCCTGCTGGATGGCTGCCAGAGGCGGGTCAGCCCCAAGAGTTTGTGGAAAGTAAATGGCAAGAACCCAGGCCTGTATCCGTTAAGTCATAGCCAGCCTCGCTGACAACATTTCGTCATTTTGCGCTTATTCTTTTTTCTATATACTGGTTTCCAATGATGCAAACGCCGCCGCGAGTGTTGGTAACCAAGATCGGTCTGGATGGTCATGACCGTGGCAGCCGCTTGGTCGCTGCTGCGCTGCGGGATGCGGGCATGGAGGTCATTTACACGCCGCCATGGCAGGACGTTGAGGACGTCGTTCGCCTCGCGCAAGACGAGGACGTGGACGTAGTTGGCATCAGTTCCCTGGCAACAGACCACCTGCTGGTACCCGGCCTGATGGTCGCGCTGAAACGAGCGCATCTGGACCATGTAGGCGTGGTGGTGGGCGGCATCGTGCCGCACGACGAAGAGGCGTTACTGATCGCAGCAGGGGTGAGTCGAGTATTCCACCCCGGCAGCCCGATGGAGGAGATCGCCCGAGAAGTCTCTCAGCTGGCGGCAAATGCGCGCCAGCAGGCGCCCGAACTACTGGATTGACTCGACCCATGGCTAAAAGCAATACCCCGCGCAAACTCGAGCCCGACGGCCAACAGGATCCCGACCGCGAGCGTTGGCAGCGGGACTATCAGGCCCAGCTGCCTGCGGAAACCCCGGTGGTCAACCGCTCGGGCATCCGCATCAATCCGCTGTACGACGAGACCAACTGGAGCGGGACCCGCTATACACAGCAACTCGGCTACCCGGGCCAGATCCCTATGACCCGCGGTATCTACCCCAGCATGCACCGTGGCCAAACCTGGAGCCAGCGCCAACTGATCGGGTTTGGGGTCCCCTCGGATTACAACGCTCGACTGCACAAGCTGCTGGAATCCGGCGTGTCCGCAGTCAGTCTGATTCCCTGTAATTCAGTCTACCGAGGTTTCGATGCCGACCAGGTACCACGGGAACTGCTCGGAACCTGTGGGGTCGTACTCAACACGGTGGACGATATGGACGCGTGTTTTTCCGGCGTCGACATTGCCCAACTGTCCACTGCCCAGAACGACCCGTCACCGTTCACGCTGCTGGCGCTTCTGCTTGCAGTCGCCAAGCGGCGCGGTATCCCGTGGACGCGCATCACCGGGACATCCAATCAGAGCGATTACATCTCGCACTACGTGGCCAATCATATGTTCTTCCGGCTGGCGCTGCCCGGCGCTCGACGCATGCTGGTCGATCATATCGCGTTCACCCTCGAGCAAGTCCCAGGGTGGAACCCACTTTCGATTGTTGGCCAGCACATGCAACAGGCCGGTGCTACCCCGGCCGAAGCCATGGCATTCACCCTGTGTACCGCAATACAGTACGCCCAGGATTGCATCGACCGCGGCCTGGATCCCGAGCTCTTTTTCCCACGCTTTACCTTTTTCTTTGACATATCCATCAGCCTGTTTGAGGAGATCGCCAAGTTCCGCGCCGGCCGTCGCATCTGGGCATCCATCGTGCGCGACACATTTGGCGTCAAAAACCCCAAGGCCTGGCGCTTCAAGTTCCATGCCCAGACCTCGGGCGTCGACCTGACTCGACAGCAACCGCTGAACAACATTTCCCGAGTCACCGCCCAGGCAATCGCCGGAATCCTCGGTGGGCTGCAATCCCTGCACACCGATGCCTACGACGAAGTGCTGTGCGTGCCCACCGAAGATGCGGCACGGATCGCGATCAACACCCAGAACATCCTGCGCGAGGAGGCACACCTAACTGACGTCATCGACCCCCTCGGGGGCTCCTACTATGTCGAGGCCCTGACTGATCAGATGGAAGACAAGATCAGGGAGGTCATGGATACCGTGGAGTCAGCCGGGGGCATGTACAAGGCCGTCCAGGAAGGGATAGTCCAGACCCGGATCGGGGAATCTGCGCTGGGCTTTCAGCGTAGTCTGGACACGGGTGAGCAGACACTGGTCGGAGTTAACGCCTATGAATCGGAGGGTGTGGAGCCGCCGGTTGCGGTTCTGGAGCGACCCAACAAAGAATCCGTCACCCAATACCTGGAGGGGTTGGATACCTACAAGCAATCGCGCGATACGCCAGCAGTGGCACGGACTCTGGACGGGCTGGCCACAGCCGCCAACTCCGAGCGGCAAAATGTCTATGCGGCTGTGGTGACAGCAGCCACGGCCGGGGCAACCCACGGTGAGATCGTTGCCCGCCTGCGCGAAGAGTTCGGCACCGGCGACCCCCTGATCGTGCCCTGAGCGGTGTCTAGCGATCTTGGTGCCAGCCTGCGCCGTGGCGACCGCGCGGTGCTCGCGCGGGCCATCAGCGTTGCTGAAAATGGCGGCGCTAAAGCGCAAGCGCTGCTCGAGCGCATCGGACCGGCAAACGTTTCGCACCCAGTAGTGGGTATTACCGGCACTTCAGGGGCGGGCAAATCCACGCTAATCGACCAACTGGTGGCAGAGTTGCGTGCCCGCGACCAGACCGTTGCTGTTGTCGCCATCGACCCAAGCAGTCCTTTCAGCGGCGGAGCGGTCTTAGGTGATCGATGCCGAATGAACCGACACCAGGCGGACAAAGGCGTTTACATCCGCTCTTTATCAGCAAGGGGCGGCACTGGCGGGGTCTCGGCCGGCGTCGATCGTGTCATCCAGGTTCTGCAGGCCAGTCCGTTCGACCTGATCCTGGTGGAAACTGTCGGAGCGGGGCAGTCTGAGATCGACATCCGAGGGATCGCCGACACCTGCATCGTAGTGTGCACACCCAACAGCGGCGATGACATCCAAGCGATCAAGTCCGGCATACTGGAAATCGCTGATATTCTTGTCGCAAACAAAAGCGATCTGGCCGACTCGAACAAAAATGTAGGACAACTCATCATGGCTCAGAGCCTGCCTTCGAATGCACGGCCGATCCCCGTGCTTTCAACCATAGCAACCACGGGTGAGGGTGTTGACACGTTGGCGGACCGCCTGCTGGAACTGTGCGGATCGGAACGAGTAACGGGGGCAAACGATTTGCGGGCATCCGCCCGGCGAAGACTGGCTGGCGCCGTGGCACGCAAGCTTGAACGCCATCTGATCGACGCCCATGATGATGATTTCGAACAGATAGCCGCATCCGTCCATCGGGGCGAGTGCGTCATTGATGAAGCCGCGGCCCGGTGGGTACGCAAGGTGACAGATTCCGGCTAAACGGCAGCGCCGACCAGCAACCCAAGCTTCGTTCTATAAGTCAGTTAGATTCACCTTGTTGACGTATTTGCTGTGTCTCAAAGCTGCCTTTTCTCAGCCGTGTCACAGCGCAGTGGAACATGACGTTAATCCCCGAAAGCATGGCGACACAGATAAGCATAAGGTTAACTGACTAAGACGCACCCTCCAGAGATACGGAGTGCACGTATTCACTCATTTCCTCGAGAGTAAACGTATAGCCAAGGCTCATGGCCAAAGAGGCGATACCCTCTTCAATGTCCAAGCCATCCACTATTGCGCTGTCGATAGCCAAGATGATCTGCTCTTGAAGGTCACGGCCATTAATTACAGCGGCGCGAAAAGATTGAAAGTCGGACATAGCCTCTGTATTCCCGTTCTTTACGAAAGGATACACCTGCCCAGGGCTGTACTCAACTGAGAAATGTGATGGGGATCACATAAAATAATACTAATAGGCGAGATATAAGATGGCGCAGTAACCCAGCTAAAAGAGCATCGCGTTTTCTATGCCAAGAATATGATTCGGCTCTGGCGACCTCCAGACTGCGCCTCTTTCTTTAGGGTGCTACCTGGCCGTATAGCCCGGATGCGCCGCTTCTCGCTTTGTGGCCTCACCCATGGATTGCACCCCAAGGGGAGGCAAAACTGGCGACTGGCCTATCTTAAGAACACCGCTGGCCTTCTGTTGGTCCAGGGCAATGAACAACCCACGGGCCTGAGTGCAGTGATATGAGGCAAAACCTCTTATGTTGTCTTGAAAGAACATGGGATTATCGCGCCCTTTTGGACTTGGCAGCCCTTGGTCAACTAAGCGGCAGCGTCGAACGTTTTCACGGCTTTAAAACATGCCTTGCATGATTCCAAGTTGGACTGAATCCAACAAAGTAATTGAATCGTCCCTAGATGAAATACTATCGGGCTTGATTGGCTTTAATTCCCATTTGATTCCCCCGATGACAGCGAAATTCACCCAACCTTTGTGGCCACTCCCGGTTGCAACACTCTTGGTGCTCGTATCACTTTATGGCGGGGGAATCCCGTCAAGTCATGCTAACTCCGCTGTGGTCGATGATTGCTCGGTGGCAGCTGGACAATTGACCCAAAACTGGCCTAACACCGACTTCAGCCGCTGTACCGTCGATCCGGGAGAGGTCGTGTCGGGTGGGCCGGGCAAGGATGGTATCCCCTCGATTGACGAGCCTCAGTTTGTTCCGGCTACCAAGACCACTCTCGATGATCGAGAACCCGTAATTACCTTAGTGCTCGGTGATACCGCCAAAGCCTATCCGCTGCGGGTTTTGACCTGGCATGAGATTGTGAACGACACAATGGGAGACATTCCCGTGGCCGTCACCTATTGCCCGTTGTGTAACGCCGCGATTGTCTTTGATCGGCGAGTAGGAAACCAAGTTCTCGACTTCGGCACCACCGGGAGTCTTCGCCACTCGGACCTGCTGATGTATGACCGCTTAAGTCAATCCTGGTGGCAACAGTACACAGGGCAAGCCATCTTCGGGGAATTCGCGGGGGCCGCCCTCACGATGCTGCCCTCCCGGCTGGAATCTTTCCTCGACTTCAAGAACAACTACCCCCAAGGTGAGGTGCTGGTGCCTGGGAACCCCAATCTACGACCCTATGGTGCCAACCCCTATGTCGGCTATGACAGCTCGGGCTTTCCGTTCCTTTACCGCGGGGAGGTACCCGAGGGTATCGGCCCCCTTGAGCGGGTGGTGGTGGTCGACGACCGCGCCTGGTCTCTGGCACTTCTGCAGCAGGACAAACAAATCCGGGATCGAAATTTAGTCCTCACCTGGCGACCCGGACAGGCCAGCGCCTTGGATACCCGAGAAATCAAGAATGGTCGAGAGGTGGGTAGCGTGACAGCGCAACACCTGGCTGCCAACGGAGCGCTTGAGGACGCGGTGTATCACGTCACCTTCGCCTTTGTTTTTCATGCGTTTAAACCAGATCAACCGATTATCGTTGAATAGTAGCCATCGAGCGTTCGTCGTTTCACCAGCTAGTAACTTTACAGGAGACCCCATGACTCAAATTCCGCTCATTCCAAGACAGGTAGTCCCAGACCTCACGGTGCCGTTAGTTGGTGGTGGCCACTGGTCTCTGGCCAACCAGACTCCGGACCAGTTCACCCTGATTGTTGTCTACCGCGGACTGCACTGCCCGATCTGCTCCCATTACCTGGCAGACCTCAAGCGCAAAGTAGATAACTTTCAAAGTCGCGGTGTGGATGTCTTCGTGCTCTCAAGTGACGATGCGCAGCGAGCTGCCCAAGCCAAGGAAGAGTGGGAGCTCAACGAGCTTAAGATGGGGTATGGCCTCACGCTCGAAAAAGCTCAGGAATGGGGTCTATATATCTCTTCGGGTCGAGGCAAAACCTCAGCCGGTATCGAGGAGCCCTCGTTATTTGTAGAACCGGGAACCTTTTTAGTTCGTCCAGATCAGACGCTCTACTTCGCGACAGTCCAGACCATGCCGTTTGCGAGGCCGAGTTTCGGTGACATCTTGAAGGCCATCGACTTCGTGGTTGCAAAGGATTATCCAGCCAGGGGCGAGGTGACGGAGATCGGAGTATGAGTATGAGCGTTTCTATATCGTTCCTCAGGCTCTACCAAGACGACACTTCCAATCATCGCTTTGAGGCCTTGGATGGGCGGTCATGAAAAAGCTTGTGACTGGATGGCTGGTGCTGATCATGCCAGTGTTTCTAGCGGTAGGTTTGAAGCAGTAAAGAGGCCTTTCTCAATTGATCCCTTTGCACGACGACAATCCGACTGAAAGCAAGCCGTACGTCACGATTGCTCTTATTGCGGTATGTGTTGTTGCCTATCTGTGGCAACTGTCTTTGGGAGTATTATAGGCAGCATTAACGTCCCTTGCGTGCGTATCAGATTAATGAGGTTTTATTATGAGTAAAAAATACTCAACTAAATTTTTTGATATTGCGTTTAAAGATGGTACGCCAAAAAAAGCATTTTTAACCGCATGTGTAGTGGGAACAATACTTGCATTAATCAATCACGGCGACACTATTTTAACAGGGGAGTACCCTCCAATATTAAAACTTCTCCTTACCTACTGCGTACCTTTTTGTGTCACAACTTGGGGTTCTTATTTAGGAAAAAAAGATAAGATATTGCAACAGCAAAAAATCGATGCCCTATACTAAAAAAAGAAAATAATATTCAGCAAGGATAAATTAAACTTACGAAGTATAGGCAGCATTAACGTCCCTTCCTGCCACCATTTGCTATAAACACTTGGCCGCTATCAATAGTGGTGCGCGGTTAAGGCCCGCGCGAGCGTCGTGTTGGCGCCTGGCCAAAAGAGATTGCACATCCCCATCGGGGCAACGCCCAAGCAGACTTGGCATTGCGGGCCACGGAACTCGGTTTGAAGAGATCGCGTTTCAACATTCACCAGCACCCGGCTCTGAAGAAAAATATCGTCAAACGCCTCGACATTTCTTCTGCAGGCTGTCTCACGACCGGTGGCGCCGTCGGGCGCATCGAAAATGATCCGCGGCATGCTGCGCGAGGGCTGATCGCACCTGTCCTGTGCGCTAAAAAGATTTCTTCTGACGATTTTGAGATCATCAAGCTCGAGACAGAAATTAAGGCGAACAGTATTCTGGTTTTTGGGTAATCAGATTGACGATGGCGTTCATCGCTCTTCCTTTTGTCAAAAACGCACATGTCGGAAACAGTTTTTCACTTCTGAGCAATTTGCGGCATTGGGGGCGTTACTGGAAATCTTGTAGAGCGAGGTTGACCTCCGCGCCGGAATAGGGGTAACTTTCGAGCAGTCTCTTTGGGGGGGTAACTTATGTACCTGGGTTTAGCCGGTTTTGCGCTCTTAGCGTTTCTTTACAGCCTCATCGCTGGGAAAGTGCAGCGATTGCCACTTTCTGCTCCCATTATCTTTGTTGCGGCAGGAATCGCAATGAGTCCTTTGGGCCTCAATTGGTTCTCACCTCAAGCGGCGGAGATCAATGGTAAGCCTCTGATCGATGTCACTCTCGCCTTGATTCTCTTTATTGATGCAGCCAACGCCAACCTCGCGGTCCTTCGGCGTAACCTGCGTATACCCGTTCGGATGCTGGCGATAGGACTGCCTCTTACGATTACGCTTGGAAGTGTCGTGGCAGCTTTCTGGTTTGATGTTCTTTCCCTTTATGAAGCAGCCGTTCTCGGCACAATGCTGGCGGCAACGGATGCCGCCCTCGGCAAAGCCGTGGTCACCAATCCTCAGGTACCGGATCGGTTACGGGAAGGATTAAGCTGCGAGAGCGGCCTCAACGATGGACTTTGCGTTCCCTTCCTGCTTCTTTTTATTGCGCTGGAACTTGGTGAAGCAAATCGGGGAGATGGTTTGGCTTGGGTCTTGTTAGGTGAAGAGATCGGAATCGGGGTTCTCGTTGGGGTTGGCCTCACATGGCTGGGGGCAACTTTGCTCAAGTTCGCGAAAAACAAAAACTGGCTCGACGGGATCTGGCTGCAGATGAGTCTGCCTGCTCTCGCCATCGCGTGCTTCGCGGTCGCGCAATCCCTGGAAGGCAGTGGATACATCGCAGCTTTTGCTGGAGGGCTCGTATTTCGTGGGCTGATTGGCGACCAGGTGCATCATCTAGTCGAGCCTGCAGAAGGAATAAGCGAAGTGTTGGCGTTGGTCGCCTGGGTGATGTTCGGGCTGCTCATTGTTCCATTGGCGCTACCCGCCATTGATTTTCAAGTTCTGAGTTATGCAGTTTTAAGTCTTACCTTAATTCGCATCATCCCCATCGTGTTCTCCCTGTCGGGCTCGAAGGAGAGTTTGGCTAGCAAACTCTTCCTGGGTTGGTTTGGGCCCCGAGGGCTAGCGAGTCTCGCGTTTGCCTCGATTGTGGTGTCAGAACAGTTGCCCAACACTGAACTCATTGTTGCGGTGGTTGTGTGCACGGTTGGGTTAAGCCTTTTGGCTCATGGAATTTCAGCAAAACCGCTCTCTGAAAGACTTGCAGCCTCAGAGAGTAATCGAGACTAGCTTATCTTAACTTGAAGGTAATAGATAAAGTCATGACAACATCAGGAGTAGAAAACTGGCGGTTGTCGGAGGCCGGCGTGTTGGGTGGCCAGATTGCATGGCATAGTTCCCATACCAATTTCAAAGGAACAAAATGGCTACATCTGCAATAGGGTGCTAATTCTGATCTTGCACGCCGCGCAGTCGCTGGCGGCAAAGGGCGCAGCAGATCCTGAAACTGTCGATCGCACTTATAGGATCATGAGCCGTGGCTGCGCGATTAACCCATGTGGTCTTATGGACGTCATTGGTTTTGGACGATCTACCAAATCTTTAGTTACTGGGGGCGCAGCGCAGAGACGAGGAGATGCGTTGCGAACGCTCAGTACCTTAAAGAAGCCTTCCTCGATAAAGGCGTGATGGGCTTGCAAGCCGGTCAAGGCTACTATTCGTACCCTGAACCGAGTTATCATCAACTCGGGTTTTCTAACGTCTCGGGCCTGTCGAAGGTTAGCGAACTGGCATCTAAAGCCAAATTAATTTAGTCAAAATTCAACGAGAGTCTTACTCAAAATCTTCCTACTGAACCTCAGTCTCGTATTCAGGAGTGAACTTCTATGGCCGGTCAACTACACCCTTTGGCGCCACATACTCTTCCTTCCTATATAGGAGGGGTAGATGGCAGTGATCCGTTGTTTACGGGGATCGCTATCTTCGTCGTCGTAATGATTCTGGGGGTTGGTGTTTTCTATCTCAAGATCCATGCCATTCCCGAGCAGTTAGCCCACAAGCACGGGAATACCCAATCACAGCTCATCATGGTTTTGGCGCTGCTTGCCCTATTCACCCATAACAATGTTTTCTGGGTTTTGGCACTGATTCTGGCCTTACTGAAACTGCCGGATTTTCTGACGCCGATCAACAACATTTCGCGATCACTAGCCAAAATTTCCGGGGAGTCAACTGAGGAACCG
>Ga0209664_1000604_pt1 | contig 20857 bp, 17 predicted proteins | sample SaaInlV_150m_DNA_FD_184668 | JGI IMG/M metagenome (GOLD analysis project Ga0209664, IMG submission 184668) | Marine microbial communities from expanding oxygen minimum zones in the Saanich Inlet - Saanich Inlet SI073_LV_135m_DNA (SPAdes) (version 2) | ecosystem: Environmental > Aquatic > Marine... | reverse complement strand
ATTGCTGCAGTAGATTTATCACTCAAGCCAGCAACCTTCTCTCCAGTGTCAAAGTCAAAACCATTTGCAATGGTATTAAGCACTTCACACATTTCAATTCTATCCATATCTATGTTTTCCTATGTTTCTGTACATTTATAGTAAAAATATAATAATTTGTAGTATATACTATGGATTCATTTAATGTAAATAAATATAAAAATATGTCGGGAATTAACAAAGTAATACTCATCGGAAACCTAGGAACAACGCCAGAGCTTAAGTACGCAGCAGGTGGTAACGCAATCTTAAATTTATCGCTTGCAACAAGCGAAACTTGGACTGATAAAAATACTGGTCAAAAACAAGAAAAAACTGAATGGCATCGAGTGGTTTTATTTGGCAAATTAGCAGAGCTTGTCGCCAAATATTGCAACAAAGGATCTAAGCTTTATATCGAGGGAAAATTACAAACCCGTAAATGGACCAATAAAGAAGGAAAAGACCAGTACACCACTGAAGTCATCGTTAGCGGATTTAACGGCACTGTGCAGATGCTAGATAGCATTAACCAGGGTAATACTGCAACAACTAAGCCTACCGCTACAGAGCAAACTGAAAAAACACTTGAACCAGTAGATATTCATCCATTTGACGAGCCGCCTTTTTAAAACATAGACTACATAAATATGAATGAACCCAATCAGACAATTTGTTGACACCATTTTTTGGGAAAAGATTGTCCAGCACTTTCCAAGAACGTGGAATTGTTATTGCGACTCTATACAAGAAGCTCGGATGACAACATGCATAAAGATATTTACAAAAAATTAAACCTTGAAAATGGTCACAGTTGCTATCCATTTGGTAAGCAAGACGATATAAATAAGGCTAATCAAATTAGTATTTAGCTCATCATGATTTTATACTTTGTCTTCATTTAAAACAAAATCATTAATCAAGCTTCTTTCGGCATCGGATTCATTATTAGTGTTTACAAGTATTTGACCATCATAATAAATGTGCAATATCTTATTTTCGTCTAACTCCCATGAAATAGTTAATTTATCACCCTTATCATGAAATTTATCTAACTCTTTAAATATGCCAGTGATTTCTTTATATTTGTAGGATTTTTCGTTTTCTGAGCCATAATATAAAAATACTTCTAGTCTATTGGAAAGTTTTTCAAATTTATATTCATAAGCACCTTTAGTGTTTGGTGCAGTACGAAAAGAAACTAATTTATCAAATTCTCGCTCCTTTTTTATATAAATATTATCACTCATTAAATCATTTATATTTATTTTTTTTAACCCCTCTTCCGTTTGATTGTAGCTATGTATAGCAGCACCTTTTGATACAGCTGATGTTTCTGTATACTCCAAAATATCAACAGAATTATCAAAATATTTTTGAAGGGTTTCTTTTATAAGATAAAACTTTCCAGAGCCGCCTGTTAGAACTATAAGATCAATATCACTTTGTTTTAATTTAGCATAAGTAAGCACTGACTTAACAGGTGTAACAAGCTTTCCTTCTGACCCAATAAGATTAAATAAAATATTTTGTAGCGCTTCATCCGTCAAAGATAAATCTGTAATATTTAAACCATCCACAACTTCAAAATTAACACTTTGTTTAACCCTCCCCCTTTTTCTTTCATTTGTTAAGTTAGGAGATATTTTTGCATTAAACTCTATTTTTGCCATTTCTGCATGACTAACAATTCTTGATACAATTTGGGCTTGAACATCTTGAGCTCTTGATTCTATAGACGGATTTATCTTTTCAAATTCATGCAAAAAGTATGAAGCGATATATTTATCTATATCATCCCCCCCAAAATCCATACGTGGAGATCTGCCAAGTATATTTACATCAAAATCACCTTCGTTATCAACTACATTAGCAATTGATATATCTAAAGTTCCACCACCTATGTCATATACTAGTATATTTTTAGATTCTGTAAAATCAAGGCTAGATCCCAATTCTTCACTATTTAAGTAGCTTAATAATACTGCTGTAGGCTCATCTAGTATATGGACATTTTTCAAGCCTGCCAAAGTAGCTGCATCAATAGTTGCGTTTCTCTCATCACTATTAAAAGCAGCAGGAATTGTAATTGTTACATCAACAATATCATTTGAAGAAATTTGTTGATCCATAGATACTTTTATTGTTTTAAGTAATAATGCAGATAATTCCGTCATACCAAAACTTTGCATATCTGATGTGTTGTTATTTGCTATTGGTACTTGGATCAATGATTCGGTGCCAATTCTAGTTTTTACAGATCTGATAGTTTGAAGAGGTTTATCTCCTTTAGAATACAAGTCTTTTGCATATTCACCTGTATAAATTCTTTTAGAATTTCTATCAATATAAATGCTTGATTGCAAACCAATTAGATCTTTATCAAAACGATAATCTTTATTAAATTGGTATATGTTTAATGGCTTTAATTTGTCTATAGGGTCTGTTTTCCGCCTTCCTTCAAAAGAGATGCAAGAAATTGTACTTTCTGTGGTGCCTAAATCTATGCCTAAATAATGACTTGCCATATCTACTTACTCTCTTCTACTGTTGCTTTGATTAAAATTTCATTATCAATTAATGTAGCTGGTGTTTTTATTATGTACGTAGTGTCAACCTCTAATTTATCTTTAATTTCTGTTTCTAATTCTTGTAGATTTTCTGAAGTAGTAGTAATTTTTTCATTTTCTTTGTATCTTTCAGACATGATATCTTCAAATATAGACTTAAACTTATTAAAGTCTGTTGGAAAGCTTGTATAGATTTCCTTAGCTATGGCCGCTTTTGATTTATTTTCTCCCTCCTTAAATGCAAGCTCTTTATTTTCGATTATTTCAGAATCTAGGTTAGCTTGTAACTTTTCATTTTTCTCAAATTGTGTTTGTTGTGATACATAATACTTAGCAATATGGTCAAATTGTTTCAGTCCATCCCCTATATACTTAGTTAATTCTTCTATAGCCTGCACATCTTTTGGCACATTATTTTTAGATTTTTTCACCCCTCCAACATTAAGATTAGTTATTACCTCATTTAATGTATCAAATTTATCAGTTAATTTTTTAAACTTAGCAGGCAGTGAATCAAGTTCGACGAGCGTCTCTTGAATTTCCTGATTCTTTTTTGTGATTTGACTTACGTTGTAATCTAAATCTTTTAAATTTTTAACTTTATTTTCAAGATTGGTCAATTTTGTTAAAATTTGAGAATTTTCTTTCTTAATTATATTTATATTTTCAAACATACTCTTCATGATTTTGTCATTCTGAATATTAGACTTTGGTGCATTTTTTTTTGCATTAAGCTGGGATTTTTTATCTTTTGCTTTGGGTAGCTTGGAAGGAGATTCTTTTTTGAGTGATTCTCCTACAATCTTCTTTTTATTCTTACTGCCTACCGCTTCATCTTTTTTGATGTCAGACGGGGTTTCTAGCATTGAAGTTAACACCTTCACTTTTTTATCAAATTTACTATTATCCTTAAATAATTCAATAATTATTCCTAGGATTTTAGTGTTATTTCCCACCTCTTTCTGACCCTGATCAGAATGGAATGAGTTAATTTTTCTTATTATTGCATCTAAGCCCTGTTCTTTCATATTATCGTCTGTTTGGGGCTCTTTAAATTTAGCTAGCTTGCCTTTTAAAAAGTTCTGCAGAGATTGATTATTTTTTTTAGTCATCTTCTATCCTTTTTTATTTTCTATATGTTTTTCTTCTAAGATTGTTTTTTGATCATCATAAAGTTTATATATGATTCTTCCATCATCCATATCTTTACTCAGGGTTAAAAAAATCTTTGAGCTGCTAACATCCACTGTATCAAACTCTACTTGCCCAATATACTCACAATTTTCTATTATTGAGGCATCACCTTCGTAAAAGTTAATCTTAAAATTTGTATCGGTTAAATTATTTATTTTGATCCCAAAAAAATCCGATTCAACTCCATAGTTTGTATTTTTATTTAATATGGAAATAAATTTATTCCCCTGTGCAATACCAACATTCTTGTTTACTTTTTTAATTATGTTGTAATTTAAACTGTCGTCAGACGCTATACCGGCCACTATGCCCGCCCCTCTACCAACTAATTCCCCGAGATTACTCTGAACTATTGGCATCTTGTTGAAATAATTTGCTATAGTTTCATTTATTATCGGAATACTACTAGAACCACCTGCTAATATGATTTTATCTATATCTTCTGGCTCTAGCCCATCTTCTCCTATATCCCAAAGAACCTGATCTAATGCATCTTCTATTTTGCCAATTATATTATTTGACTTGAGCCATTGATTAAACTCCTCAACAGTTAAGTCAATTTCTAACTCTTTAGTGGTGCGATTTAAATCAAAGTTTTCATAAACCTCTGTTTCATCATCAAACGATAAATTTTCTTTCTGCTCAGTAGCAGTTTTATTTAAAACTTCTTGATATTTTTTTAATTCAACATCATTTAATATGTCATCATATTCAACCCCAATAATGGATTTAAATTTAGATATCATTATCTCATCAATATCCTTACCGCCCAATTGCTCGACACCAGATGTATTTAAAACCTCGATTTCTGCATGCGATTGATTTTTTTTTGAAAAATTAAAAACCGTTATATCTAGCGTTCCACCGCCAAAATCAAATACAAGTATTTTTTCATCTTTTGTAGTTGAATTATTATCAAATAATCCAAATGAAACTGCTGCTGCAATAGGCTCTTCTATTATATTGATAACACTTAATCCCGCATTTTGAGCAGACTCTCTCAATCTTCTTCTATATTGATCACCATATGAATAAGGAACAGTTAAAACAACACCGTCAATAGGTCTATTTTCTATTTTTTCAACCTTTATTTTTATCTCTTTAAATATTAGTGTTGCAATATCTTGTGCTGTAAATATTTGATTATCAAGATGAGGAATCTTTTGACTCCAGTTATCACTTGAAATATGCCTTTTAATATCTCTAAAAAAATTCATCGGAGAGGATACGCCTTTTTTATTAGCTAATTTCCCCAAAATAACATTGGAGCCAGATTCTATATAGATGGTGTTCTCAAATATATTCGACCCTCCATAATCCCCCATGTTGGCAACAGCAACAGCATCTTTTTTTGCAAAATCATATTTAGTCACATAATTTGTAGATGTGCCAAAGTCTATGCCCAGTAGAAGCTCATCTTTCATTAGCTTATTCTCCAAACTACTATATTTGCCTCTAAAACTACTATATTATCTTCAAATAAATAAGCAAGACTTTCAACGGATTTTATTTTATTTTGATAATTTTTATCTTTAATTTCACCATCTTGTGATACAGTAGGATTAATGCTGACTAAATCGTCATCAGTGTACATTTCATTAACTTTATACTCTTTCGTATATATGCCAAGGTAACTATAAAAACTATTTAGAATTTCAATAATTTTTTCATAGACACTGCTTTGTTTCAATCCATTTGATATTGATATAGATGTAACTTCTAAAATATCTTTTAGAATGTTTACCAATACATGAGAAAACTCATCCTGTATTTTTGCTATATCCCAAGAATCGTCAGGTTTAAATTTATTAAAAGATGACTCTATCTTCTTTTTTCTATTATCCAATAGCTTGCTAATAATTTCTAAACTTTCTATAGTGTTCTCATTCAGTTCATCTCCCACTTCTTCAAATAAATCGCCATATTCATCAATAAGTTTTTTATAGCTATCTTGAACAGTCTTCTTACACTCTGATAGATCACTTAATGAATTGATTGATGTATAAATTGGTGGGTTTGTCTTTTTAATCTCAAAAAATGAAAAGTTGTTATTATTATTTGAAAGGTTGGTTATATCATTTTCGGGCACTTCCGCTTTTTCTTGTATATATATTCTCCCGAACCATTTTTCAAGACAATTTTTAAGAAGGGTACCAGAAGTTTGTATATGAGATAAATCTGGTTTTTTTATATCCTCATTCATTTTTTTACTCCTGTGAAACTTTCTTTATTTTGACATCATTTGAGTCAATTTCATTATTGTCTTTATCTGTAATTAAAACAGACATGTCCAATGTGTCATCTTTTGTTAATTCAAAAGTAACTTTAATCTTAAATTCACCTACAGTAGATGGTGGTAAATTATAAATAACCAATTCATCAACAAACCCAAAACACTTGTCATGAGTTTTAATAGATTTTTCATAACCTTCCCTTCTTTGAAAAGCTCTAATTAATAATGATTCTTGATTATCTTTCTCTGTTGTATATATCTTTTCAACTCTAAATGGCAATGAACTATGAATAGGTACAAGGACATCAAATGTATGTGATTTCAAGCCAATACCGAAATCAAACAACGCTTTATCGTTATAAAGTATTTGCTCTTGAACTGTATTGGATTCATCCCATAATTGTATTGCTTCTATAACTGCACCTTGTGAAATAACAAGCGCGGTATCTTTATTGATCAAGGGGGATTTACCAAAAGTATTTTCAATACTTGAGTATATACTTGGTATATTGGAAGTACCCCCTGCCATTACAATCATATCAATATCTGTTGCTGTAAATCCGCTAGTAGCTATTAGCTCTTTAACAATGTCAAGAGACTTCTTTCTTATATCAATAATTTCATCATTAAATTGTGCTCTGGTTAATTCCATATTGAAATTTATAGGCTCATTATTTTTATTAATTAAACTTGGTATCTCAATTGTTACATTTTCATATTCACTTAAAGTTAATTTTGCATCTTCAGCCATCTTTTTAATGACATGTTTATTATTTTCAAAAGAGTTTTTATCTAATTCACTTTCCTCAAAGTCATATAGAGAGAGTTCAACGGTATCTTCAAGCTCATCATAAATTAACTCTTCAATGATTCTGGTTATATCCTCTCCTCCAAGCTTTGAATCTCCATGCACTCCAAGTACACTTAATTTATTTGACCCAACTTCTAAAAATGTTGCATCAAACGTGCCACCACCAAAATCATAGACCAATATCTTTTTATTGTCCTCTCGATCTAGTGCATATGCCATGCCTGCTGCAATTGGCTCTTTCATTATTCTAATATTTTCAAAGCCTGCATTTAGTCCGGCGTTTTTTGTTAATTCAACTTGAGATTGATTGAAGTTTGCAGGTACTGTAATAACGGCATTTTTTATATTACTCTTTATAAATATTTCACTTTCTCTTTTAATATGTTCAAGAAATAGCAATGATGCCTCTTGTGGTGTAATTACTAACTGCGAAATATGTGCTTTATCATCACTACCGATATTTTTTGATGTTCTAAAATCTTCTAATGTAAGGCAAACTACCCCAACCATTTTTGCTTTAGAAATTAATCCATTATCATTTGTAATGAGCCTTACATTTTGATTTAAATCCCTTTGCTGAACTTTTAATGCAACACTTAAAATTCTATTGTCATTATCATCATTAGGAGAATTTGCAGTAAAGTCTTCTGGCAACAAGCTTTTTTTACTTTTTTCAAAAAAAATATTCTCTTGACTTGAGATATCCTTTATTTTTTCAAGTGCTATTCCTGCTGCAACTCTAGTTTCATCTTGTTTTTTTCGATGACCTAACTCTGATTGCACGGTGAATGTCAAATGAATTTTGTCAATTAATGAAAAACTATTTAAAATGTCAGGGTCTTGAATAAATATATTTGTATCAATAATATAATGATTGGTTGATTTTTGTTCATCATTTTCAAAATTTAAAGTGTATTTATTATCACTACCCATGTCTCTTTTAAATGCTGTTATTAAATGAGCAGGATCGCTACCTCCTTTTTTCAAAGCAATATCGCCAAACATTACCTTGTCTTTATTTTCGAAATATAAAGCAGAAGGAATAATATTTTTTCTTTTAAATTTGACTTGCTCAATTTTTCCATTTTTAAAAAATGACACTACTGTATTTGATGTGCCAAGATCTATACCTAAATAAGTACCTTCATTGTTTTCTATTGACATAATTACCCTTTGTTTATTTCTATCGTTTGCTTATTGGTAGAATTTGTATTTAAATCTCTTGCTGCAACATGAAGTATTCTATTTTTATCAAATTCAAAAGTAACTTCAATTTGCGGCACTCCTTTTTCTGCAAATTCCAAATCAGATAATTCAAATCCGCCGTATAGTTTGTTGTTATTTATAGAATCGTCTTCACCTTCATAAACAGAAATATTTACTATTTCCTGATAGTCGTCAGTTGTTGTATATGTTTTAGCCAAGGAGACTGGATATTTAGAATTTTTAATTAAGATTGGAGAAAACCTTTCATTTACAATTTCTATACCTAAAGAGTGAGAAATAATATCATTAATTTGTACAGTATTCTCATCAGTAGCCGCTATAGCTGCACCGATTGCAACAAGCTTATCTAGCGGCTTATCGGAATAAGGCGTTGTGTTGAAAATGTCAATAATAAAATCTCTAATTGCTGGAATTCTTGAACTACCTCCAACCAAAACCACTTTATTAATTTCATTCGGATTTAAATTAGCATCTTCAAGAGTGGTATTAATTTCTTTTTTAATTTTATAAAGAATATCGTCAGCGCTTTCTTCAAATTCTAATCTTGTAATGGTAAGCTCTAAATTATAATTATCAAATAAATTTGCAATACTAACTTCAACCTTGTTATGCTCCGATAACTCCACCTTAGCTTCTTCCGCTTTATGTAAAAGCGACTGATACACTTTGGAATAAGTCTCATTATCCAATCCTGATTTAGATAAACTAGACAAATTCACACCTTCATTTTTTCTAACATAATTTAATAATATATTCAGAATTTTTAAATCAAAATCATCGCCGCCAAGATTGTTATAACCACCTATTGATAGCGTATTAAATACTTGATTTTTAACTTCTAATATTGCTGTATCAAAAGTTCCTCCACCAATATCTACTATAAATATTTTTTGATTAATATCATCTTCGAAGCCGTAAGCTATTGCGGCTGATACTGGCTCTGTAATAATTTGTTTTACAATTAAGCCTGCAGCCTCTCCTGCTTTCTTAGTCTCATCTATTTGTGATGAAGTAAAATATGCAGGAACAGTTATCACAACTTCTATTTCTGTTGTATTTGAGATTGTTTTACCAATGGCAGATTTTATTTCAAGTAATATTTCTTTTGCGATATCCGTTGCTGAAAATTCTCTACCTTCAATGTTCCAAGTTTTCGATATATCGCCCATATATGTCTTTGAAGATTTAATGTAATTTTCTGGATATAAATTTGCCTTTTTTTTTGCTTTATCTCCTACAATAAATTTCCCATTTTGGTACATAGCGACCGACTGAATACTCTCTTTATTTCTAAATTTGATATATTCAATTTTTCCATGATTCATATATGATGCAACACTATTTGTTGTTCCCAGGTCAATTCCTACTTGTGCTTTCATCATTATCTCTCCATAAATTTTTCAAGAATATCAAGCCTATTATTTTCGTGTAAAAATTCTCGTGTTGTGTCTGAATTTATACTATATTCCGATATAAAGTAACATATAGTGTCTACATACTCTAGCGGCAAAGGGTTTAATTTTGTCAATAACTTAGAGCGCCCTTTATTCATTTCTCTGGCTACATAATAAGAAAGCGACAATCTGATATTGACAATATCACTATCTTCTTGAAATAAATCACTTAATAAGGCGTTATTAGTATGGGTATATTGATCAGCCATATAATTTAACGTTTGTATTTTATTGAGATTCGTATTTGGTTTATTTATTTCTTTATGTATATCCTCGATAGTATCAAATCCTCGAGATTCTTTTTGCCATGATCTTATCCGATCTACTTCATCATCATATTTTTCAGGTATTGATATATTTTCAAATTCATCCAATAAATTAAATACTAATTCTTGCTGGTCTTTAAATTTTGAAGGTTTAAGCATTTGTAATAATAATAGACGCCTGTAATCATCACCTTTCTCATATAGGTTTACAATTACATTGATATAAGTTTCCAATAAATTAGAATCATCTTTAATTTTCATAATCATTATTGAAAACTTCCTTCTTATAAGATCTTTTGTCATTGCACTTGCGTAACCCACTTCTCTATTAATATAATTACAAGCAGTATAAAAAGCATTCTCTTTTAAGCTATAAAAGGCTTCAGACCATATTTTATCCATTTTCCCTGCAATTTTATTATCAAGCAGCCACTCCGCTACATCATCTTTATCATCAAGAGTAATCATTATGTCGTTTAGATATAGTTGACTCTTGACTGTGTTGTAAAGCTTTTGATTATCATTAAAAAAATCATTAATTTCTCTTATTTTAGAAGAGCCACTTTCAGTTGAATCTATTATGATTTTTTTAAAGCAGATCAACACAACGCTATCTTTCAGAGTCATATTTTTAACTATCTTTTTACATTCGGATAACTTTATTAACGGGTAATATATTTTTTCAATAAACCCCTTGAATTCATTAGTCGAATAAATATTATCATCAATAATATTTCTCAAAAAATATATGTGATTATCCCTAGTAATATTTATTTTTAGAAAACTTGAGAAGTCTCTAGTTCGTAGTAGAGCATCACTAACAAGCCATGGATTTTTCAGTATTACTTGTGTAATAATTGCTGAATCAATTTTAGTTTCCATTGCCTGGATATTCTGCATTTCTCCATTAGATATACTTCTTTTTAGATCTTCCAAATCCTTTTTATCTATAAAAAGTGACCCTTTTTTTTCAAATCTAAGGTTTAATGACTTTTCTATTCTTTTAAAAGTTGAAATTATTTTTTCTCTATCTACCATATAACCCTTTTTTATTGATTTAAATCTATTACATGGTTAATCATTAATCCAAAAATAGAGTTAAATTATAAATTAACACTGTGTTTTTATTCTACACTCAAAGTGATATTTATTGTTTTAAATTGGTCTATTTATTTTTCAATAAAAATAAATAGTGTTGAGTTACTATATGACTTAAAGCTGTCTATATACATTAAAATAATTAATGTCGTTCTTTTATTCTCACACGAGAATACCTTTTGAAAAAGAGTTTAAGAATAATAAAAGCATGCATATTTTTGCATTTTTAAAATTCTAAAAGATTATGCTTTTAGGGTTAAGTTACTAAGTTTTTTACAAAGAACGGCACCTACATTCAATAAGGCACTAATGAGTAATTTAAAAAAAGCAATAAAGAGTGTTTTAACAGACAATAAACATAAAATTAGCTACTCAAAATCTGTTGGAGTTGATGGAATAAATGGCAAAAAATTTCTTTATGGTGGCGATGAGTTAAAAATCATTAGACGAAAAATTGATGGTAAATGTTATAAATTCTCCAACTATAAAGAAAATTTAATTGTAAAGAGGCACAACCACACAAGACAAATATCCATCCCCACTCAAAGGGATAAGCTTGTCTTACAAGGTCTATTAAAAGTTTTGCAAAAAGAATTTCCTATTTGCAATACAGCTGCTATAAGTAAGATTATTGATATAAAAAATAATCGCAATCACTACAATAGCTTCATAAAGATTGATATTGAAAATTTTTTCCCATCAATAAATCATGAAAAGTTACTGCCTCTTATCAAGGCCAAAACAAGTGGTGAGATATACAATCTTGTTAAACTAGCGATCACACAGCCAACTGTATCCATCAAAACACCTAAAAACGAAAGAGATACCAGAATTAGCAACATAGGCATTCCTCAAGGCTTGCCGATATCTAGTTTTTTGTCAGATATTTTTCTAGAAACAATAGATCAAAAATATAAAAAAAATTCAAAAATCAAATACTATAGGTTTGTAGATGACATCCTAATTCTATGCAAGGCCTCTGATGTAGATGCTTTAATTAATAACACCAAGAAAGATTTTTTAGGTCTGGATCTGGTAGTTCATGAACAAAGTGACAATAAGGACAAAAGCTCTCATGGCAATATTGCAGAAGGATTTCAATATCTAGGCTATAGCTTTACAAATAACCTTATAAGTGTACGCCAATCTTCAGTACAAAAACTTTACAACAATATTAATAAATTGTTTATTACCTATAGCTATAAAAAAGCCAATATCAAAAAAGAAAATAATGCAGATAAAGAAGAGTTAATTGAAGATTTATTCTATGACCTTAACGAAAAAATCGCAGGCGCTAAATACAATGATAAAAAATATGGTTGGATTAATTATTTCTCAGAAATTAACGACCAGACATTGTTATTTAAAATAGATAGTCATGTTGCAAACATGATGAAAAAACACCTTACTGAGAGTGATTTAGAATATTTGAAAAATAATAACTTAAGGATTAAAAAGTTTTCTAAAGCCATATTTGAAATCAAAAAAAAAGACAGTAGTTATATCGAACACCCTGAGGCCACTAGCTCAACAAGATGGTTCAAAGGCTTTCTTGTTGCTAAAGATACGGAAGCCAAACAAAACAAAAAGTCGACAAAAAATATAGAAAAATCTAGCGGTCAATCGGACTCTATTCAGCCACCAAAAGAAATATCAAAAAAAATCAATGCAACTGATTTTAGGAACCCTGAAAAAACTATAGCATCTTTAAGGAGTGATGTAGAGCCTTATTAATCAAGTGATCAATAAAACCATCGTTACGTAACGATTGTCAGACATAATTTATATGAGAGACGTCTGAATCATGGTTTCAGAATTATTTTCTGTATATGATTTACCTACGGTTAATAAAAAAGACTCTGGCGTTAAAGAGCTCTCTATCAATTGATTATGCTTAAGAGAGACATATAATGCGGCTGAATATGCCTGGCAATTAATTGATTTTTTAGGGTTAAACTCTATATCTGTAAAACCTTTATAATTTTCAATCATACCTGACAAGTTTTTATTTTGATGCAAAGCATTAATATAAAGCCAATCATAAAAATAAGTTCTTGGTTTTAATGGAAATTTTTTATCAAAAAATAAAAATCCAGACAAGTTTCCAGACTCCCTTAACCTTATATCTTTTTTTGCCTGTCTAGAGGTGCCATTTAATAAATCAATGTAGGGCCCGCCTTTTTCAAAAACCTTGCTACTTTGGAATGCTGTTTCAACAGAAAATGATTTAGATTGCTTGGTTTTAATCATTAGATTAAAGGCGCTTAAATTTACACCAATATTTTCTTCTGATTTACTAGAAATTTCCAATATTGGTAATATTCCTAGTTCATTTGCAGCCTTATGTAGAGATTTTATAGACTTTTGCTTTTGGCTTTTTGACATTCCAGGAGACCATGTGAAATCTACACTCTTTGTGATAACACCAATAGAGTCTAATTTTGGTATATATACAGGCCTAGTTGCCATTATTTATCATCCTATCCACTGAAAAAATCGTTCATTAATTTTAATTTTAATTCCAGTATTTTTTACAAAATTAGTAATCTCTAGTTCGTAATTTTTATTGTCTGGAGAAAGATATATTTCTTTTATTTTATTAATTGGAATATTATTTAGAACTAAAACCTCTGCTTGTATATCGGTGGGCTGGTCTTTTCTTATTGATCCTAGCTCTCTATTAATATGCCCACCCTTAAACATTAATTTAAGCGCACCTATACTCATTAAAATTTCCAATGGCGCTTCAGTAATGTCTGTTGTTGCAGCATTAGTATAGCAAAAGGCACAATCATATTCCCATAAGATGCTTGGATCCAATGTTAATATAATGCAATGCTCATTTTGGCTGTATTTCCACAGCATTTGAGAATTGGGGTATGTGATAGATAAAGATATTGAATTTTCTCGTTTATCTAAACGCATACGATCATTAAAATAATATTTCATATTTAGCTTATCTAAATCACTTCTTGTTTTTAATCCATGTCTAAGAATACTTTCAATGTTCTTGTATTGAGTAAAGTGAACGAGTTTATCTATACCTCTATTTTCAACATACTCTTTAATTTCTTGTTGTTTTTTTGATAATTTTTTTTGGTTAATTTGACGAGATAACTTACCAACCTCTTTCCCTGTTGACTCAAGTTTAATCTCTTTTAATTCAAGCTCTTTAACCCAACCCTCTATTTCTCCCTTTTTAACCTCTATTTCATTATGTCTGGTCTTTATTTTTTCTTGCAGGTTTTTAATTGTTTTAGATTCTCCAAGATTAGTAACCACTAAATAATTTAAATGCTCATTAATTTTGTTAAAAATAAAAGCAATAAAAAAGAAGGAGCCACCAAGGATGGCCAAAAATATCATGAGATAATAAAAAGCGACAAATAAACCAAAAATACCATTTGCAGGTGTGCCGATTTCAATTTCTAATACGTAATATAAGAAATTGATAGGCGCACTGATTAGATCTAGAAATATTGACATATGATTCTTTATTGGGTCACATAAGACATAAGCTTACGCTTGTCGAAATGAGTGGTGATATTTTCAAATGTTTGAGCGTATTGATTAGCCACACTAATGATTTTGCCAGACTCTCCAGTCACGCCTAGGATTAAAAAACGAACAATCAACAGCACAAGAAACATCAGTTAAAGAGCTATATTTATTACACATATCATCACTATTAAATATAATTTTTTCAAAAAACTTAGTTGGTATATTACCTCTAACAAGAACTTCAGCCTGCGGATTTGTTGGATAATTTTTCGGAATACCACGCCTATCCTCCTCACCAACAAACATCTTTATAAAATCCTTATATGAATTGTATTTTTTTGAATGTAAATTGACTCGATTAGATGCGGCATTATCGTTCAAAAATTTACAATCAAACTTATACAAAACTTCTGCTTTAAGTAATATTACAACCCAATTATGAATTACATGTGGTTCACCATTTTGATCAATAAATCCTTTTTGAGTATTTCTTTTAGAAAAAAACATCTTATAATTTGGAAAGCTTATAGATGTGGATAGGCAGTCGTAATGTAAATCTATTCTCTGTTTATCAACAGCTACATACCTCATATCAAAACGCTTATCAGATCTAGTAACAAGACCTTCGTGAAGTATTGAATTTAAAGCATTTTCAGTTGTAAAATGCACCAAATAATTAATCTTCTTATCACTTACAATTTTCTTTATTTTTTTACGATTCTCTTTAGTTATCTCTATTAATTTTTCTAACCTTCTATTTTTTAGAGCCTTCCTCCATTGTAATCTTCTTTTCAAGTAATCAGCCCTACCCTCTAGATATTTTGTAAATTTAACACTCTCCCTATTCTTTATTTCAGTCTTAATTAACACTATAAAGTCATTTAACTTATATCTATACTCTTTGCTGTCATCTTGATTAATCAAATAAACTTCTTGTGTATATTTAGATTCAGAATCAGAGTTATCTTTGATATTTCTAAGATTAAAATAACATTTTGCAAGGTTTGATTTGTGTAATTCGTAATCGTCTGTGCCAATTTTTTCTATATTAGTCTTTAACCAATCATCTTCAAATGCCTGTTGACATTCAATATCATGAATTTTTTTTTTGGTTTTTGTATAATTACTTTCTATATCAACTAAACGCTCTTCTCTTTTTTTATGACGTTGATCAGATCTTTGACGAATACCCAGTAAAACACCCAGCCTTTCCACTTGTTCCAAAGAGTTGTAAAATTCAAATAGTTTAATATTTTCATTTTCTAGATCTTCAAGCAAGCCTTCAAGAATGGTAGCCTCTAAATCGGTTGAATTGACATTCACCATATTATAAATTTTTCACCAATCGCCTAAGTTCTTTAAGAATCTTAACCATGGCATAGGTATCAAGTTTGCAATATTCGAGTAATGCTTTTTTAGTTTTAGTAATCTCATCTACATCTGTCGCCTCACCTAAATGAACAAACATTCTCATAGCGTCTTCACCGTTCTGAACACCATCAAGATCATCATATGCCTTTTTCATTTCAGGCACAGTAGCTGGTAAAGCATACTTTAACCCATAATGATTTTGCATACTTGGCATCCAGTAATCACCATTTTTAAAGGGTATTGCCAGATCAATAAAGTTGTCATGAATATTCATCAGGTGATCTGCATAAACTGGATAGTTGTCAGCTAGCGTGCGAATAATGCTTTTTTCAAAACTAATGTTGAATGCCATCACGCAAGCATCCTTAGGAATATCCTCAACCATGCGCTTGGATATTGCCTCTCTTGGGTCTTGTCCAGGGTTTGCTAAATACTCTTTATGCTCCAACGAGCCATCTTCTTGTTCAATATGTAACGAATACTGAAAAGGATACTTGCCGTAGGGCTTCATGCCTTTAAACTTTGGTATTGCTGGACCCAGTGTTTCAAAATCAAAATGATAAATAGGATAGCTAATCGAATCAATAAAACTCTTAATTGCATCTTTGTTAATCACAGCCTCCTGAGCCTTCCATACGTCGACTTTTGCTTGCTGAATATCTGTTAGCTTCATATCATCTGGAATATCTTCAACAGCCACAATTCCGTCCTTATACAGCTGTACAGACTTTGGGGTTTGATTCATTTGAAAAATATCAAATACAGAGTACTCAGGTATGTCTCTTTGCCTCTTCCAGCAATAATCTATAGCATCACATGGATAAGGCTTCTTACAATGCCTTCCAATATCAATATCTGGCTCGTTTACCCTGTCTGTTAGTGTTTCTCTAAACTTGCCTAAAGTGGCAGGAATATTGCCTTGCAAGGCAAGAACATCATCTGTAACTTTTACATGTATAAATAATTGTTGCACATCCAGCTCATCATCACGAATGTAATCAGTATTAAGAATAGTGATATAAACATCACTCACATCATAGCCTAGACCGTTTAATACATAATATTGAATCGACGCATCGTGCCTGAAAATGTCTTTAGCTTCAGTAGAGCTTTTAACTTCATAAATTTCAAAACTACCATTAGATTTTTTATGCAATACATCGACCATCACAAGCACACCATCGTACTCAAAGGTGGCCTCATAAATATCATTCAAGCCTTCATCAAGCCATTCTTGCGTTAAAGCAATCTTTTGTGAAAATGTTGTGCCTTTGAATGGAATCTCTCGTCCGCCTGGAAACAAATCACAAGCTAGATCACCAACAACATTTCCTTCTTTAAATCTTGCCATGGTAGCGGCGTTAGGTGGCGTTAAAGCATCTTTATTATATTTCTTGAGCCATAACGCCTTCTGACATTGAAGCCCCTTGGTATAGAGAGATTTTGATAGACCGGTTTTCATATTGCTTTACATAAATTTCAAAGGACTCATATGACTAATTTTAACTCATACAAAAAAATATTTTGGTTAGTCAGGTACAATTTGAGTTATGCATAACTTAGACTTCCAAGCAACTACTTATCCAAATGGAAGATTCGAATCCCAAACCATGTGTAATGAGGATAAAACAGATGGCTTTAGAGTGCATTGGTACGAGTCAGGGCAAATGAAATCAGCTGCTGAATACAAGCACGGTAAACCAGATGGCCTATATACCGCATGGTATGAAAATGGCAATAAAAGTGCTGAGATTAATTATCTTAATGGTCGTAGACATGGCACATGCAAGCTATGGCATAAAGACAGCTTAAAACACTCAGAAGTTGCTTACGATAATGGAAGGATGAACGACCTTTGGGTTGTCTGGCACAGCACTGGACAAATTCGAAAAGCTATACTTTTTAAAGACTGTAGAAAGACAAGTGCAGCAACCTGGTATAGCAATGGCAATATTAAATATAATTCCGAGCTTGGAGATGAATATTTTAACAGGCGAATTTGTGAATTTTCAAATATAAACTATGGTGAATGGATTGATTATTATTCCCCTCACCCTTCTGGATTTGAGTTTCCCCATAATGGCAGTGACCTTCTAAGCGGAGGCGTTCGATACCCTATACTAATGACGTATTGGTACAAAAGCGGCCAGAAGTCTTATGAATGTATCCAGTATGGATATGAAGACTCAACTATACACTGGTATGAAAACGGGCAAAAAAGCTTTGAAGCTGGCAAGAATAGAGGTGACCCTAATATCTATTGGGATGATCACGGAATAAAGGAGTACGAGTGCTTATATGATTTTGATTCTGACGAACTTGTTGACTGGAAAATAGTCTATAAATTTTTTGATAACGAACATCATGTAGCAACAGTTATTCAGACCGAGGATTTTGATAATTTTATACAATGGGAGTTTTTTGATACGCTTGATAACAAACTATATGAATACAAATACAGCTATCCGAAAGGTGTGTTGATTACTGATGATGAGTTGTGGGATGTTTGGCTAAATTCAGAATGTAAGGAATTTGTTAAAACTCTTAAATCAGTTGAAAAGTATAAATCTGTATTTTGTAAAATATATAAACACAATCTCATAAATTCATCCCCTTATTAACAAGTTCGGAGAAGACCTTATCAGGAATCAAACTTCTTCCAATGATAATTTCCTTGATATACGGCTCGCCCTCTTCGCCATAAGAGATATACTCATCCTCATAAAATGATAAGTCTCCAACAAGAGTATGGCCATGAATTTTCTTTGAGTATATCTGGCTACTTTCTACTCTTTCTCCATTTGATTCTAACTCTACCCAGTCTCCTATTTCCTCATAATCTTCTGCAGAAAATGGAGAGTCTGCATCAAAAGACACTTGTTCTTCAATTGAATGATCGAGATATATATCGTAGCACTCTTCACTAGTAAGTTCAAGACATTCATCTTCATCCATCATCCATTCTGGATCATCACTTAGATAATAATCTGCTTCTTTATAATAATTAGGCTCTCTATAACTAATTTTTTGATTTTTTACCTTTAATAATGTTTTGTAAAAATCTCCGTATTCATTAAATATTTTAAAAAACTCGCTAATATTATCTATACCATTAATAACGAATAATCCAGTTGTTCTACAAGCTTGAATTTTGTCATACGCCAACTTAGAAAAACGAAAGGGAGATAATTTGATTTTACAACTTCTAAAAAAATTACTGTCAGCTCGTTCAACAAGGATAATTTGATTATTACGAAGGCTGAGTTTTTTATAAGCAGACTTCCAGCCGCTTAATACAGATTTTCCACTAGGTATACGATAAGAATCATCCAATACTTCACTGCTTTCAATTTTGTCGACTAAATCTTGTAATTGTTTGAGCTTCATAAGTTAACTACCTTGCCTTTAAAGCTCAAAGTATCACTGCCCAAATGATAATATTGATAATTACTATTTCTAGTCCACTCATATTATTTCTCCTTTTTATTGTTTGTATTTTCATTTTCTAACTCTTTTAAAATCTTTTTTAATAAACTAGGCTTATATGAAGCTATCAAGAGGGTTATTAAGTGCTCTTTTTCATCTTTATTAAAATAAAATTTTTCACTATTTATCCATAAAGAAATTGGAAACTCCATAGGTAACAATTTATAACCAATAGGCCTAAATTCAAAATGCCCATCAACCTTAAACTCACTCTCTATATTTTCTGACTTAGGGATATATTCTGATTTGTCTATTGATAAATAGTATTTAGTAGAAGTAGGCGGCTCATTTTCATCGTATTCTAGAGACCCGTCCATATTCTCACCAGCCAAGTCCTCATATATGTAGATAGGATATACTTCTGGACTGTGTAGGGCTCCTACTAAATCCTCCATTGTTTCTTCAATGTCAATTTCCTCTTCGAATACTTGAGTATCTATCTTATCTACACTAAATTCAAAATCATAATCTGAACTATTAACCATTCCAGAGGTCTCATAAAAACCTAAAAAGTCAAAAACTAGCTCACCATTAGACGATATCACCAAATCTTTTTTAATAATCTCAGATAATTGCTCTTTATCTTTCCCAGAACCTTTAGATTTTGCCCATATGATAAACTCATCAAATTTTTTCTTAGATACTCTAGGCTCTTTGTATTGACTGATATCCGATTTTGGAAGTTCAAACTTACTACCCTCGCTCCTTGCCACAACATCCATTTTCTTTTTGTAAGAGGATTTTCTTATATGGCTATACAATTTATACATAGGGTACAAAGAAAGGACAAATATTAGAGAATAAGAACCTTTTCCAGTTTCTACTATTTGACCTAAATATTCAATTGCAAATACAATTGCAGACAAACCCATCGGCAACAACACCCAGAAAAACCACCCCATTCCATCACTACGCCTCATAAAATACAATGGACCTGTTTTACTAGCATCATAATCTATCCATTCATATGATGCCCAAGCCCATAACGGATAAAGAAGAATAGAAAACAAGCCTATATGCTCCCTAAAAAATGTTGGTATCAATATTGCTAGAATTATTGATACTATTGGGTATAAGCCACTCATAGATTCACTACCTTGCCTTTAAAGGCTATAGAATTAGGTTTTAAGCCATTTTTAGCTAGCCTCTTAGCTACCTTTGGAAACGGCGTAATGTGTTCTTTTTCAAGTGATTTTAACAGCCCAGGGTGGACTTTGTATAGTCTATCCTCTACCTGCTGTATTCCTTCTTTATCACTGAATGAAACCATTACACAAGCATTACACGATACTTTTGCTTCTATCAAATGTTTTAAAGCCTTGAATGGAAACTGATAGCTAGATGGTATAGCACTCGTCAATTCGTGGTATTCACTCTCACTCGTACCTTTGATTGAGACTCTTACGTGTAGATTCTTGAACTTTGACAGCTGTTGTGCGAACTCTGGGTCATTACCTAGTGTCATTCCATTCGTCTCTAGAATGTAGACATAGTCCGACTCGTCAACCAGCTCTAGTAGTTCAAATAGATGCTCTCTGCCTAGTGTCCCTTCTGAGGCTGAGGCTGATATGAGCTTGTGTCCATAGCGTTTAGCCCCTTTATCAAGTGCATTAAATACCTGTTGAGGT
>Ga0209664_1000585_pt1 | contig 21288 bp, 25 predicted proteins | sample SaaInlV_150m_DNA_FD_184668 | JGI IMG/M metagenome (GOLD analysis project Ga0209664, IMG submission 184668) | Marine microbial communities from expanding oxygen minimum zones in the Saanich Inlet - Saanich Inlet SI073_LV_135m_DNA (SPAdes) (version 2) | ecosystem: Environmental > Aquatic > Marine... | reverse complement strand
ATACTACACATTTAGGTATTTTTACATCTTTATGTAAAATTATAATGTTTAATAAATATATTAAACTATGGCACAATTACAGAAGTATGACTATCTAGGAGCCAACGCAACCCGTATGATTGAAAGCGGTTCTATTGCTATTTTACCTGCGTGTGACGCAGATATAAGATGTAAGATGTGGTTAGGTCCATTAAATCAAATAGGTAATATTGGTTGTGGTATAAATATATTAGGTTTTATGGGTGAAATAGATTGGGTCAATGCACAAAAAGGCATTGGTGAAGCAAGTAATGGTGGAACCCCTTTTCAACATATTGTAAACTGGTTTAATTTAAAATCTACAACTATTGGACTTAATAAGCAATACCGCGAAAAGAAATATCCTATAGATAGTATGAAGGGTTTAGATGATTTTTTTCAAGATGTTAAATCTAAATTACCACATAATTCATGCGTTTTAGTTAAATTAAATAGAAATGATGACGCTACTCAAAGGCCTAGAGGCCTGACCCCAGGTCATTATATATTATTGCATAAAGACTCAGAAGGTGTATTACACACATATGAACCTATTTATTCAAGACCAGGCGATTGCAAGACAAGAAAATTTAAAGGTGTTAGTCCAAATTTTTTTAATTCTTATCAAGCACAGGGATATATTAGTGCAAGCATTTTAGAGGTTAGACTGGGTACTGATGATGATGATATTGTTGATGATGGTGGTGGGGATAGGGATTGGGTTGATATGGAGATTGATGATAATGTTTTTGGTGGTGGGCATAGGGATTGGGTTGGACCTCCTCCTGCGGGTGTGTTTGGTAGGGGTGGGGGTAATGATGATGATGACCCGCCATTTAAGTTTATAGATACTAAATTAGTTGAATTATTTACAAAACAATTACATACTTGTGAAAAACCAAGAAGAGGTGGAAAGAGAAAAACGAATAAGAGAAAAACGAATAAGAGAAAAACGAATAAGAGAAAAACAAATAAGAGAAAAACAAATAAGAGAAATTAATGTAATATAATGTTTAATAAATATATTAAATATAATTATTTATTATGCCGTAAAATCGGCGTTTGAAATGTTAAAAGGTGTAAATCTTCTATTTTCAGTTTTTCGTTTTCAACCAGTATATCATCTATATTCATATCTAATATATTAATATAAATATTTTTAAATCATTTGTGCGGATTTAAATCTTCAAAGGTATAAATAGGTTTCATAACAATATAAATATATATTGCTACTATTTATATTTATATTCTTATGAATAGAGTAAATAAAACAAAAGTTTTGTTAGGAGGAGCTATGAAAAGAAAAAATCCAGGTAAATCAGCAGAAATTTTAAATAAATTAAATATATTAACAACAAATGTATTAGATTATGGATGTGGATATGGATATGATGCTGATGTAAATGGATGGGATAAATTTGACCCCTATTATTTTGATAATTATCCAACCAAAAAATTTAAAAATATTGTATGTATCAATGTGTTAAATGTAGTGTCGAGCAAAATTAGAAAAGAAATAATATCAAATATTCAAAGTTTATTGGAAGAAGATGGAATTGGTTATCTATGTGTTCCTCGAAATGTTCCCATAAAAGGAAAATATTCTGGATTTGAAAGAAGACCACAAAATTACGTTATTTTATCATTAAATTCAATATACAAAGATAAAAACATTGAAATATATGAATTAAAAAATAATATTACATACGAAGATACCACTTTTAATATTGGAGAGTCAAAGTGATAAAAAATAACTTAATATCCTTTTATGTTGATAATAGGTATGAGTTGTTTTACAATTTCTACACTATCACCTATTAGTTCTTTAATAAATTCTACATCTTTATATGCTTCCGGTATTTCATCCAATGTTTCTTTACAAATGCAAGATGAATATACATCTTTCATATCATCTTTGTATTGTTTCATATTAAATGTTAAACGGGCATCTTTACGGGACATTAATCTTCCGCATCCATGAGCACTTGAATAATTCCAATCTGGATTTCCTTTTCCTTTACATATTAAAATACCATCTCGCATATTTAATGATATAATACATAATTTTCCCGCATCAGCACTAATCGCCCCTTTTCTCAATATAAATTTATCAAAATCAATATAATTATGAATAGATTCAATAATTTTATTTTGATTAAATTCACATCCTATTTCATCACATATTCTCTCTATAATAATCGATCTATTTTTCGATGCGAATTCTTGAGCAAATACCATATCTATCAAATATTCTATCAACTCTTCTCTTTCCAAATAATTTTGTAAAAAATTCTTTTTATCATAATTTTTATTATCTTTTATTTTGTCTTGATGATAATTACAAATGGCTTGTCCCATATGTCGAGAACCACAATGAACAGTTAAATAACAATTCCCATTTTCTTCTTTATTAAATTCTACATAATGATTACCACCACCTAACGTTCCCATCGCCTTCAAATAATTAGACGAACTTACATTTGATTTTGCTCTTTTTATCATTTTTTTATAATACTTATCATTATATTGAAATTCATCGAAAGGATATTCTGGAAACTTTTCTTTTAATATGTCTAATTTAACATTACATTTGGAATAAAGCTCATTCATTATTTCATCATTTGTTATCGGGATTTTATGATTTTTATCACCCATTGGTACTAATAATTTTACTGCTTTATCAATTTTTTCATAGTGTTTTTCTTTTAAAACCTTATTCAAATTTAAACACGAAATACCACAACCTATATCACCACCTACTATTTGAGGTATTACTTTATCTTCAATCATACTCGTCAAACCAACACAACAATATGAACTAGAATGACAGTCAGGCATTATTCTTATATTGTTAAATACTTGGCTTTTGGTCATATCTTTAACTAATAATTGTGTCTCGTTATCTATTTTATTTTGAGGCAAATAAATAACAGCATTATCACCTATAATTGTATTCATAATATAAATATTATATAAGTTATTATTTAAATATATATTTATATTTATGTATATATTTATGAAAGAAATATTTGAATTTGAAGGAAAACGTAATTGTGCTCTAACATTATTTATTCCCAGTAATTTATTTGAAAAATGTATAAAAACTATTGAAAAAAATGTATATTGTATAAAGCACGAAAATAAAAAAAAACAATTAATAAGTATAATTAATAAAATTAAAAAAGAAATCAATATTATTCATGAAAATAATCTAGGTATGATAATATGTTGTGGATTAGATAATAATTTGGATATTAAATTTTATCAATTAAATCCTATTAAAAAAATAATAAAATTTGAATATTTTTATGATTATAAATTTTATATTAATAAAATTATTGAAAAAATGTATAAAAATATTGAATTTATTGAAACTAATGAATCAAAAGAATTTCAAATGTTGATGGATAAAATAGATAAATTAAAAAATGATGAATTAATTATTTATGAGACAGAAATAAATAATTATATAGATAATAATATCATTTCCAATTTTTATTATTTTTCAACTGATACACTAGATATTTATTATTTAAATAAAATAGAAAAATATAATTTTAATTTTATAATGTTCACAGGTATAAATGATATTGTATTAAAAAAATTACAAAAAAATTATGGTAAAATAATAGGTTCATTATATTTTGAACGAATAATATAGATTCTATAAAAAACCGAAAACAAAAATAGTTGCAATATATTTGAAATGGAACTTTTTAAAAAGTTCCAAAATAGACATGGGCTGGAAATGTTCAACGGTAAAAAACGATAAAATAACGATTTACATCATAATGCAGTATTTTGTAAACCAATAATGAAAAAATGGCTGCTGTATTTTTTTTCAAATACGTTTATATTTAATGCGGGAAAGTTTAGGCGTTTTTTTATATTATCATTTTATAGATAACAATGATAACGCCAAAAACGCCAAAAAACGCCGAAAAATTTATATGCGAAGAGTGTGACTTTAAAAGCTCTAAACAAAGTGATTATAATAGACATTTATCCACTCGCAAACATCAAATGATAATAAATGGTAACACGAATGATAATGAGAAAGCCCCTAAAATATATATGTGTGATTGTGGAAAACAATATAACTTTTCTTCTGGATTATCGAGACATAAACAAAAATGTAATTACCAACAAGAACAAGAACAAGAACACCCTCCAAAAGAAGAAAATACCCCAAAAGATAACGATAAGGATAAAGTAATCGACGTGTTATTAAAACGAAATGATGAAATGCAGAATTTAGTTTTATTATTAGTAAAAATGCACGAGAATCAAGCCGATATGACTATAAAAATGCAAGAGAATCAAGCCGATATGACTAAAAATATAGATTCTATAAAAAACCTAAAACAAAAATAGTTGAATGAAACTTAAAATGGAACTTTTTAAAAAGTTCCAAAATATACATGGGTAAGAAAGATTCATATGTAAAAAACGATAAAATAACGATTTACATCATAATGCAGTATTTTGTAAACCAATAATAAAAAAATGGCTGCTATATTTTTTTCAAATACGTTTATATTTAATGCGGAGGAGGTTTAGGAGTTTTTTCTATTTCCAATATAGGAAATAAAATGGAAACAATAATTACTCCAAAAAACTCCAAATTTTTTACTTGTGAAATTTGTGACTTTAAATGCTCTAATAAACAAGATTATACCAGACATTTATCTACTCGAAAACATAAATGTAAATCATCTGGAAATAAAAAAACCTTAAATACTTACAATTGTATCACGTGTAATAAAACCTTTAAAAGTAATTCTGGACTATGGAAACATAAAAAAAAATGCGATACACAAGAACAACAACAAGAACAACAACAACAAACTCCAAAAGAAGATAACAAAGACAATATCATAAACTTATTGGTTGCCGATAATAAAGAGATGAGAGATATATTTTTAATGTTTATAAAAAATCATGCAGAGGGTCAAGAAGATATGACTAAAAAAATCATACAAGAAGTGTTGCCTCTCATAGGAAATGACCATCATAATACGACCAACAGCCATAATAATACATTAAATTTCTATCTAACAAACACGTGTAAGGATGCTGAATCAATAACAGATTTCACCAGCAGATTTTGTGAACGGATAGAAACATTTTTCAATGGAAATTATGATAAAATAGCACATAATCAAATAAGTTTAGCCGATAATGTTCAAGAAATATTTTTCGAATGCATGGATGATAAAACGCAACCCAACAGGTTTATTCAGACAACGGACAAGAAAAACGGCATATTTTATGTAAAAGAGCAAAAGAAAGATGAAGAAAACAAATTGATAGGTGATGCAGAATTCGTGAAATACAAGGATGGTTTTGATAAACATGGAGCCAAACTAGGACATGCGATACATAAGACAATACATCCGTGTAAGGAAGCGTGTATACCAAAATTAGAATTAAATATACAACCAAAGCCAAATGAAGAGGATTATGAAGATTACGATGATTATGAAGAGGCATATGATAATTATCGTATATCAACGGGTGAAATAAAAGAGAATTTAATGTTTCAAACACATTATGCTATGAACCTATTTGATAACAAACAAGTCCGAGAAAAAACATTATCTCATACGAAACGAGCAAAGGATGTGTAATCTAATTTTTTTGACCAATAACTATATATTGTTCAAAAAAAGATGAATGAATATTATTACTACACAATGATACGTGAATATATACCCAAATCAGATCGAGCTATCCTGACCCGAAACGATAGGCATAATATAGCGTTAAAGAGTAAAAAACGTCGTTTAATAAATGCCTCAATATACTTACATCAAGGCACACCGTGTTACAGATATTGCTATTGTAAGTATTTTGATAATAAAGCGGCCGTAGAAATATACAATGAGAAATTTCATCCAGGTGATTTATGAAAAAAAGGTAAAAATGATTGCGTAAAATTGAAAGGCCTTTTTACTAATGGATGAGTGTTATTCAATTAATCAAACAAGCAAGTTATCAAAATGTCCACATTCACAATCTATATGCCCAGCGTCTACGCTAACATCACGGAGAGTATGATCTCCAAGACCTTCCACCGTATGAACATCGGTAAGGTAAAGCACGTCGAGCTCATCGGCACAACTGGTAAGGGAAACCGTGCCCACGTCTTCTTTAGCGAGATGTATGATACGGAAGAATCTCGTGCGGTTCAGGAGAACGTCAACGCCAACAATACGTCGAAGCTCGCTTACGCGAAGAACGAGCACGTTTTCTGGATTATGCTGAACAGTCGTCGCGTCTATGACGGAAGCAGCAATGCCGGCGAGTATGTCGAGCAGGTGGCGGTCGAGCAGGTGGCTGTGCCGTTCACGGAGGAGGAGTTGGACTTTATGGACGCGCATTTCGCACCAGACGCGGACACTTCTCTCGTCGATGTCGCATATGTAGAGAGCATCGAGAATGAAAACTATCATCTTTGTAAGGATATGACTGAACTCCAGAAGAACCATCAGCTGCTCTTCAATGAGTATAACAGGTTGCTCGCATCTACTTCGCGGACAGAGGATATGGTGGACAAGTGGGTTCATCTTGCGTATAACAACCAGATGGACCGTCTCAAGCGTGAGTTGTGTAGTGCTGGCGATTGTTTCGAAGAGGAAGAGGAAGAGGAAGAGGAAGGACACTATCAGCCCAATACAAGTGAGATGACGGTAGAGGAACTTGCTGTCTAATCGAGAGCAATTCGTATATTTAAAATAAAAAGATATAAAACATAGAAATCAAATAAAAAGATAGAAAGATAAGAAACCAAATAAAAAGAGGGGGTATCCCACCTTTTTTTTATCGATGAATGGTATATATATGGAAAAAACATTGGTAGATAGGAGACTTTCTCCTTATTCGGATAGCAGTACAGATATATCTAAATTAGATATAATTATACCTGATAGAACGTCACCCGAATTAACAATAAAAAAAATAATACCAATACAAAAATATTGTTATTTTGATAGTGATGATGAAAAAACAAATGATGTTAGATTGCTCTCGGAATACGTTACAAATTTTATAAAGAATGATAATACCGATAAAAAGAAGTATCCTATAGAAATAACGAATAAAATAGTATCTATGTTGCGTTTATTATTGAACTCATCTTTTTTTTTTGATACCGAGTTTTTTTTTATATCTATCGTAAAAGGAGATAAAATAGATGCTGATAAGGTGCCTTTTATTATGGATTTATTAATCGAACTATATAAAAATTTGAAAGGACAAATACGGTATTTGGACATGTATCATTGTGGTGAAATAATGAAACTATTTTTTTCGATAGCCGTATATGAAAATATTGTCCGTATACGTATAAAAAAAAACAAGGAACAAGTAATATCGTGTTTCGATAATATCATCGAAATGAGTGTATGTATATCAAAAATAGACGAACCGCGAATAGGTATGTTTAAATGCATACGAAATATATTTGGATAAAAAATTGAAAGGCCTTTTTACGAATGGATGAGTGTTGACCAAATAACAATGTATACAATAAAAGAGTCTCTGCGGTTTGTATTTGAACGTGAGAATATTACGACTCAAGAAAGGTTACACGAATGGTGTGATTTTGAAAAACAAAAATTAAAAAAACTGTATGAATACATAGAACGTTTATCTCCTGAACATTACAGAAGACTGCGTAAACCAAACGCAACTGTTCGAAATAATCTACAGCCAATATTACACGGATATAAAAATTTCAAGGTTAAATATGATTCGTAAAAAGATGATATAAAAAGTAGTATTTATTATATCATACAATGAGTAATCCAATAGTTACAAACATAAAAACACCGAATGATTTGTCTCTTTTTTTAGGGTCGAATCCAGGAATTGTGATTATTAAGTTGGGTGCGACGTGGTGTCAGCCTTGTAAAAAAATAGAACCAGTTACTATGAGTTGGTTAAATAAATTACAACATGAAAAGATTTCCCGGGTTATTTTAGACATAGACGAGTGTATTGATTTGTATGGATTTTTAAAGAAAAAACGAGTGGTTCGTGGAGTGCCTACATTACTAGCATATTATAAGGATAATACGCATTACATACCAGATGATATGTGTTTTGGAAGTGATGAGAATGAGACAAATGCGTTTTTTGTAAGGTGTGTGGAACATGTGAAATCATTAGATGTGTAGACACATAGAATTTTCTATAAATTTCTCCCATTTTTTTTCTGATTCTTTATAAAACTGGTTTATATAAAGGGTCACAATATTCTCATTAGTTGTAGTTAGACAAGATTCAAATAATGATTTATTCATAAATGTTTGTAATTGTCGAATAGACATTAAACGATGTATATTGTATTGTTTATAGCAATATGTATAATTATATGTATAATATGCGTAACCATACCACTGATAAAAGCAGGTCTGATAATCGACGTAAGTTGAATCGAGTAGTTTTTGTATAATATCCGGTAATTTTTTTTCAAATGTAGTTTGTATTACATTTGGCTGTTTAAAACATATAAAATTTGTTAATATAAATTGACTATTACTAATTCTGTGATAAGATAGACATTCCAAGATAGCACCCATGTATTTATGGATTGATTCTAATGTAATCATATGGTCCACTAGAATGGTTTGAATTTTCGTATGTTGTTTCTCGATACTACCCAATATAGAAACATTGGTCTTTTTTAAATCAACCATATGGAAGTCGTCGATTACAATGATTAAAACCTTATCATTATTTGATTTCTTTCTTATAAACTTTGGGACCATTTGGTATTCAGCGTTACAGTCCATCATTAATCCTCTGTTCGGATATATAAAAGATACTTTATCCTCGTTTTTTTTGCTTCCTAATGATAGATAAACGAAATCAAACCGTGTTTTGTTAAATAGTTTAAATAATAACTCACTTAATTCGATACTGGTTGTCGTCTCATACATTTTCAATTATATTGTTTGCTTACAAATAATATAATAAATTAAATTCAATTTTGTGATTTCTTTTTTTTTTTGGCGGTCTTTCTTCTTTTACGTTTTTTCTTACCACCCATTTTAAATTGTTCACCGGGTTCCTCTTGTTTTGTTTCTTCTTCCTTTTTTTTTGTTGCCGCTTCATCATCTTCCTTTTTTTTTGTTGCCGCTTCATCATCTTCCTTTTTTTTTGCTGCCGCTTCATCATCTTCCTTTTTTTTTGCTGCCGCTTCATCATCTTCCTTTTTTTTTGCTACATCTTCAGGTTTATCATCAGCATTGGTGTTTTCTCCTAATATGATATCTTGTGGTTCCTGGTCAGAATTATCTATATTGGGAATATTCAAATCAAATGGATTATCGACTTGTTCTTCATTAGATGCGTTAAATAATTCATTTGATTGTAATTGGTCGATTGTCTCTGATATTCCGGTAGAGATTTCATTCGCATAATCAGAGTAAGTTACATAAGTAAAAGCACCTACAGCAACAGTAGAAATGGCCATAAATCCGTATGGAATATCATTTGTGCCCCTATGCATAAAAAAATCCAATGTTTTATTATTTGTTAGAAAATCATTAATTGAACCAAAAAAATTCTGTGGTAATAGTCGATGAATACCTGTTCCTGAATTCGAACTCATATATTATATATTATACTATAATTATAGAATAATTACATCCCCCCTAAATTTTGTAATTACAATTAATATAAAGCGATGACATTAACATACATTAATAATGTATTTATTCTATTTATTTATATTCACTTTTATTAAATCATCAAACGGATGGTTTTTCCAAAAATCGGTTGTTTCGAATCCAACACTACCGTGTGTCGAGTATCTAAAAGATGTATTGAGTGTATATAATCCTCCAACAACAGGTAATGATTGGAATTTGTTAGAATTTGAATCAAATATTGGTAATATTAATTGTGCTGTAGTATATGAAAAATCGAACCAGATAGTATTTGTAGACAATAATTTTAATAATTATTCGACTAAACAAAATATTCATCACATGAATACAATATCATCTATGAATGGAAAGGTGATTCAAAAATTAGAAGAAAACGGTACACCTTTTTTTATAGAGGGAGATTACCCAGAACCAGATTGGATATTATCGTGGGCATACTACTTCATAACGAAGTTATTTCAAATCTATTGGTATATATTTTTAATGCGTATTTTTTTGTTTTTATTTTATTATTATAATTCCAGTAATAAAGGAGTTGTACCAAATAAAAGTGTATATGTAGATTATGAAGGTTATGATTCTGATACAGTAACTAATAAAAAAATTGAAAAAAAAAATGATGATACAATGTTTGAAGATGTCGCAGGATGCGATGAAGCAAAAGAAGAATTACAAGAGGTAATAGAATTTTTGAAAAACCCGGAGGAATTTGAGGATGCGGGAGCAAAAATACCAGCAGGTGTTTTATTAGAGGGTCCGCCCGGAACAGGTAAAACAATGTTAGCACGCGCTACAGCAAATGAGGCAGAAGTCAATTTTGTATATGCGAATGGTTCGGAATTTATTGAGAAATATGTAGGTGTAGGTGCGAAACGTGTGAGAAAATTATTTGATACGGCGAAAAAGAATAAACCTTGTATTATATTTATAGACGAGATAGATGCGATAGGTGGTTCACGTTCAAACAGTAGAAATGATGAACGAGACCAGACACTCAATCAGTTGCTTACATTAATGGATGGGTTCAAATCAAGAGATGGTATTATAGTATTGGCTGCTACAAATAGGTCAGAGGTTCTTGATCGTGCGTTAGTAAGAAGTGGACGTTTTGATAGAAAGGTAACCGTAGGATTACCTGATAAAAAGGGACGCAAACAGATAATGGACGTTCATCTAAAAAATAAATTCGTAGAAGACAAATGTAATATGGAAAGTATATACGAATTAACGACAGGTTTTTCTGGTGCTGAATTATCGACATTGGCTAACGAAGCAGCAATTTTATCGGTGCGATATAAACTTCCTCGAATAAACGATAAATGTCTCATTGATGCGTTTGAGAAAAACACCATTGGGCTACCTAAACGAGAGGATAATCGTCCAAAGGAAAATATTAAGATGGTAGCATACCATGAAGCGGGTCATACAATTGCGGCGCTATTTTTCAATCATATATTTGATGTGCGTCGTGTAACTATAAATGCGAATAATACGGGTGCGGGTGGATATACACTTTTTACACCAAAAGAGGAATATGTTCAGTTTCCAACAAAACGATATATGTTAGCGAATCTGATTATTTCATTGGGAGGCAGGGCGGCAGAAATGGTTTTATACCAAGAAAAGGATAAAAAACAGTATAATTACGACGATACTGTTATTTTTGATACACATTTAGATTTAGATGTCACTACGGGTGCGTCGAATGATTTAAATCAGGCAAATCGATTAGCTCGAGGGTTTATTACCAAATATGGTTTGGGTGAGAATATTGGTATATATGATAATAGTGAAGGGTATGATGATAAAATGTCTGATAATACGAAACAACGCATTGATGGTGAAATTGAAATGTTGGTTAAAACCGCTTTGAAAATGGCGTTGCGAATTATTCAACATAATCGTTCATCGCTAGACAAGATATCAGAATTATTAATTAATTTCATAACGGTAAAGGAGGAACAGTTGAAAGAGAAGATTCATATAAAACACGATATCTCGAATGATATTGTATCACACGAATTTTTAGTGCAGCATAATTTGCCTTAAACATAGGGTGCTCTACATACGGGACACAGCCATTGACCAACACCATTTCTTGTTTGTCTGAATAAACAAGATGTGCATATTTGATGACCGCATCGTAATATAGTTTTACCAACTTCACCAAATGTATCTAAACAAATCGGACAATCGTCTGATTCAACCGCAGTTTCTCTAATATTGGGAAGTGGGTCAGGAACAGGTTCAGGGTCGAAAGCCCGGGGAACGTGAGCTGGGTTTAGACCGTCCTGGTCCAAATGTTGTACAAGCTGTGGATTTTGTCGAATATGATCTATGCCGTGGAGAGCAACGAGTTGTCGCCAAGCGCGGTACCGAGCATCTCTTTCTCTATCTCTCTCCTCCCTCTCTATATCCTGCCTCTCCATATCTCTATTCACCTTGGCTAACATCTCTATTATATATTCATTATAATCAACTTTAGTAAATATGTCTTTTATAATGTTTTTACCCCAGCCATGCGTGCGTGGTCGGACGATTGTACCATTAAATGTGTTGTTATAATAATCCATTCTTGTTTTATAATCGTTTTTATATTCCCTAATTAAATGGGTGTTTGCTGCTACATGGACGTTCCACCTATTTTCAGAGGTCTCATCATCTGCCGCAAGATCGCCGAGTAAGAAACTATTATTTTCGTATCGGATCTCCTTGGTGACCTGGCGGTGGCCTAATTTATATTTCCAAATCATAAATGGGAAATCGGTTTCCTTAATCAATCTCACGTGAGCGAGTTTCTCAATATTCACATAAGGCACCGGATAGTATTCATACTCCCCGTTCCAATACCTCCATCCCTCCCTCCCGATTCGTAAGTTGTCGTCATTACCAAGAATATATGTAGAAATTTGTATTTTATATTCATTACAAGATGTTATATTATGTCCTTCATTTTTACAATACCTACAATTAACCATTGTGCTGTTGTTACGAAATAAAACTCTAGAACGAACCTATGTTCAATTTTATGGATATAAATAATTAATCCTTATAATATATAATGATTAACGTAGGTATCAACGGATTTGGTAGAATCGGTAGATTGGTATTTAGATGTATTGAAGACAGGCGTTTACGCGGAGAAAATATTCAAGTAGTTGCTATAAATGAACCCTTTTCTGATTTGGAATATATGGCGTATCAATTAAAATATGATAGTGTTCATGGAAAAGCGGATTATGATATAGGATTTGATTCAGAATCCGACACATTAATCGTTAATAATTGTAAAGTGCATAGGTTATCAAACAAAAATCCACGTGAATTACCTTGGAATAAACACAAGGTAGATTATGTGGTAGAATCGACTGGTATATTCACCACATTAGAAGGAGCGAATGAGCATATATTGGGTGGTGCGAAAAAAGTAGTTATTTCCGCCCCTTCAAAGGACGCTCCTATGTTTGTAATGGGTGTAAACAATGATAAATATAATGGTGAAACGATTATATCAAACGCATCGTGTACAACAAACTGTTTAGCTCCTTTGGTGAAAGTAATACATAATGAATTTGGTATTGAAGAAGGTTTGATGACTACTATTCATGCAACTACGGCTACTCAACGCACAGTAGATGGTCCATCTGCGAAAGATTGGAGAGGTGGGCGCAGTGCGGGAGTAAACATCATCCCATCATCAACGGGTGCGGCGAAAGCGGTTGGTAAAGTGATTCCCGAATTAGAGGGTAAACTAACAGGTATGGCGTTTCGTGTTCCCACAATAGATGTTTCTGTTGTAGATTTAACTGTAAGATTGAAAACCCCAACAACATACGAAAATATAGTAAATGTCGTAAAGGCGGCGTCCGAAAATGAAATGAAGGGGATTCTTGGATGGACGGATGAAGATTTAGTGAGTAAAGATTTTGAAGGCGATTCGAGGAGTAGTATTTTTGACGTAAAAGCGGGAATAGCATTAAATGATAATTTTGTAAAATTGGTATCTTGGTATGATAATGAATGGGGATATAGTAACCGTTTGGTTGATTTAATTGTTTACACATCGACGATGTAATTCGTTTTTAATAGTTTATTGAGTTTAAAAAAACTATCTATTATTTATAGATAGATGTCGGAACATTATATTCAATCGCAATATTTACTACAAAAGATAACAACCGATTTTTTTAATGAGAAATCAGACTTAATAAGAATAAAAGAAACCGATTATGATATTGATATTGATGCTATTAGTATTGATAGTGACGAGTCAGTAAGAACTTTAGAACAAAACGAATTCGATAATGAATATTTCTATTTAGATTCAGACAAAGAATTAAGTACAGTTTTTGACCTTTGTGATAAAGAGAGTGAAATTTTGACGAAATTTACAGTTCATATATGTCCGTATACAATGAACCGCTTATCACTCTATCCATTTCTACAGTACTTGTTAATTAAAGAGGATGGTGAATATAAATTCCCTAGTTTTGAATTCCAATGTGCTAGAAATATAATTAGTTCCGAAGGCGAATATACATCAAAAGAGATATATTTTCAAAATGAATGTACAAAAGTGTTATTTAATCATGCCGTGCCTGACCCAGAAAGGGGGGACGATTTAGAACATTATTATAAGGGTTTTGTTAAGAGTAAATATTCGGAAAATACGATTTATGTATTGTTTGATGTTGAACATTTCACATTAAAACCGGGATTAACAAAAGCAGGAATATTTGAGATTTTAAATACACAGAGAATCTTGGACATACCTATTGTAAAAAGCGTAAATGAACTATTTGTTGAGAATAGTTCACTTCTTTCTATACGAGATGATAAAGATGCGATAGTTCCCACTCCCCATATCATGTATAAGTGTTATTCTGAAACAAATGGAGAATATGCTATAGAAGAATATGATTCAGATGAATTTATATCTCTAATCGACCAGACAATTACACATCCTGTATTTGGTGATAACGCACTTATATTTGTATACGATTCGTTACCGAATACAGATATTAAAACTTTTAAACGGTTTGCTGTATTTTTAATAAAACCCACTTATACATTTAATGAACCGTCTGTGAATAATACTAGTAATACTAGTAATACTAGTAGTTCATTTGAATCATTTAGTCTAGGAAATGTAATACCGTCATTAATGAGTAATATTACAAAGAAAAAGGAGGAAGGTGAAGAAAAGGAAGAAGATGAAGAGGAGAAGAACGATATATACAATACATCATCTACAATTTACTTTCCTGAAATAATAGATAATAAGAAACAAGTATTTTGGATAATAAAAACACCTACACATTTTATAGAAATATAATATAAATGGATAAGTCAAAAAAAGTTGTTGCGCAATTATCAAAAAATGTTAAAAGTATAAAACACACTTTAAATATTTATCGTGCGAATTTAAAAACATTATTTTCGTTTGAGCTTGGACCCTTTAGTGGTTTTTTATATTCTCTCATTTTACTCTGGTTAATTTATTACTATTTTAAACAAGGATTAAAAAAAATGGAACCAAGTAATCAGGTAGCTTTTATAGGGTATTGTATAGACTATTGGTTTTACATAATGATCGCAATTATTGTATATTCAACGAGTATAAATTTTTTTAAATAGTGCTTGAAATTACATAATATGGACGTAATCCAAGCTCGATATCGCGGTAGTCTTTCTCATATTCCATTTTTTCTTGGATGTTGTTATAAAATGATATTGATACAGGTGTATCCTTCTTTTTTTGTTCGCTTTTTTTTGAAGTAATTTGTAGCCATTTTGCCCAGTAAGAATCTTGGTCGAATGTATCGTCTTTGATATGCATATGGTAACCTCGTTCTAATCTATCTGAAACCGTTAAATATGGTTTAACCTCCAAAATCCCAGGAGTTCCATTTGAATAATGGAAGAGTATATGAGTTGTTAAGTTGCTTTCGATGTTATTAAGCATATTATTACCAGGAACGGTGTTAAATATATACAGTGAGATAAACGCGTAACTATGGTTACAATAACGCAGTTTGTTTTTTACTATAATTTGTTTATCGTGTAACTGAATATCCATGATTTGGCCGAAATTTTGGTCATTTAATACTTTCTCAATGAATTTTTCGTGAACATTCTTGGGAATATAGGGGATAAATATCTTAACAATTTTGTTCATTGTTGTTGTTATTTGTGTATTTCTTGTTAAAAAACACAAATTCATTTAAAACTATCAATTTTACACATATAATCGATGAAATGTTCTAATATTCAGCGATTTATATAACTTCTAGGTCCTTGAATTTCCAATATTCACATCCACCATTTGGAAGAGGACGTTTCACAATAAAAGGAATCTTCTTTTCTGAAAACTCTTTTTCAGCGATTAAATATCCATCGATAATTTCAGGACCAATTTCAACAAGAGGTTTTGCGCCCATATTAATCTGTTTAGCACGCTCTCCTAAAATACGTGCACGTTCGTATTTTGTAATAAATGGGATAGTTTTATGAAGAGGGTCGACAATTTGTCCCTGTTGATTTCGCACAATACGTGTAAGTGCTTCAATTTCATAATGATTATGTTGAAGTAGTTCAGGATGGAACTCTTTAATAATATTCTTTCTATTAACATCATCTAGTTTTTGTAGATAATTATCATCGTCACTATTATAATCGTCACTATCTTCACCATAATCACTAGAATAATTTAAAGGTGCGGATTCTACATCAGGTTGTTCTATAGATGAATTTGGAACATCGTCGGACTGAACACTTGCTCCATCATCATCATCATCATCATCATCATCCAATTGTTCACTGTCACTTACCAAATCATCGACTTCAGTATTTTTTGGTTCATTTTTATCGTCGTCTTCTTGAGATACAAGAGAGGATACTGAAACTTCATCATCACTTAATGCTTCCATTTTATATTAAATAATTATATATTCACTAGATATTTCTAAATCATTTGTTTATAAATCAATTTTATAAAAAAAATACAATAACACACTTTTAATAAGATATAATTTACTTTGAATGGTCGTCCGTTTTCCAGGTAATATCACAAGTGGAACACATATACAGATATTTCATATTATCTTCATCATATCGAAGGTATAGAATTTCTCTCTTTTTATCAGATTCTGTATTTGTATCGCAGTGTTCATTTGGGCATTTAATATTATTCACTCTTGGTAATGTAGGGTCTAGTTTGGTATATTCATTCACAATATGATTATATTTTTGTCCATTTTGTTTGATATCATTTCTTAAAATACATGAACTATCATCAATATTTGAAGCATCGACGTATCCACAATTTCTACAATAATGAGTTAAAGCATTTGGATTTGTCTCATTGATTCCAATATAATACATATTGTCGCATTTTATGCAGAATTTCATTTTATAATTATAACTTGTATGTATATAATAATTCTATATGCTTTGAGTTCAATTTTATATATTATCCATAATAATATCTCATTGTCGCATAATCCATTGGTGCACCGGTTTCTGGGTGTTTACACATGTGTTCAATTGCCTTGTCTACTCCTTCATTTGCCCATATTTCAACAGCTGATTTATTATTATCATCCATTTGGTTATTAAAGGGAATATTTGTTGTGCATTCTTCTACATTCGTCGTTTCATCGACAGGAGGTGTTGTTTCATCGACAGGAGGTGTTGTTTCATCGACAGGAGGTGTTGTTTCATCGACAGGAGGTGTTGTTTCATCGACAGTGGATGATTTTTTTGTGAATAAAGACGTTATATTTCCCATTTCTATGTGTAATTATGCGTTATATTTTTTACAGATAAAACAATCAATTTTTTAAACAAACAAGATAAATCGTACAAAAACAACATAAAAATATATCTAGATACATATGCCGTTTTACTCCTTGCACAAAATTGATTTTCCAAAAGGAAATAAATGTAGAACTATCTTATACTTATACAATGGAAATCAATGGTAAAACCAAACAACCCCCGAAAATGAATAAAAATTATAAAAACATGTTTGAGTTCCTTCAATCACATAAATACGATAAAAACCTTCATTTGAATGGTCCTACGCATACACGAATTGGTGACAGAGATGCGGATATTTACGGCGGGTCTTATTATGTTCCTGAGGAAGATTCAGCAACATTTCATCAACTTTATTATCAAGATGTGATTTCGAAAAATAAATGTGAATATCTTACAGAACGGCAATTAACCGACGGTCGTGCGTCTATTATGGTAGACATCGACCTACATTTTGCTCTCGATTTAAAAGAGCGTGTATATTCACAGGATCATATCGACGATCTGGCTGATTTATATTTAGCTGAATTGTCCAAAATTTATCAATTTGATGGGGATGCAGCATTTCAAATTTTCGTATTCGAAAAGGATGCTGTGAATCGGGTGAAGGATAAAAATATTACAAAAGACGGTCTTCATATGAAAATTACATTACAAATGGAACATGCTGCTCAGATGGTTTTGCGTAAAAATATAATCAACAAAATCGCTGATTGCTGGGGGGATTTTCCAATTGTGAATACATGGAATGATGTATTTGACGATGGAATCTCAAAAGGATATACCAACTGGCAGATGTATGGTTCTTGTAAGCCTCATCATGAGGCATATAAACTTACACACGTCTATAAAATCACAGTAGATCCAGACGATGGTGAACTTATGAATAACAGAGGAGATGTAAGTGAATATTTAACTGCTAATAATTATACAAAACTATTGGCTAGAAATACAGAAAGTCCGTGTTACTTTTATAAAACGGCATTTTCCGTTTTGGTTCAAGAGGCAGAATTATCAGAGGGCGTACAGATGAAACGTGTAACATCGCATAATCCCAATCATGTGGAGTATGATTCACCTGAAACCATATCTAATTCTGATGAATTAGATAATTATCTTCAACATTTTCTAGACACGCTTCCTTATAATGAATATACGATGAAGGAATTGTATGAGTATACGATGACTCTTCCAGAGGCTTACTATGGTAATGGGTCTTACGCGAAATGGATTCGCGTGGGTTGGGCGCTGAAAAATACGTCAAAACGTTTATTGATTGTATGGTTGGCGTTCAGTGCTAAGTCGTCATCGTTCGATTATGGAAAAATTCCAGATCTTTGTGAAGAATGGTATCAGTTTGATGTTAAACGAGATTTAGGTGTTTCAAAGTGGTCTATTATTTATTGGGCAAAGAACGACAATCCAGATGGAGCGAAAGCGGTCTTACAAAATACAGTTGGTTATTATCTAGATAATACAATTAGTAGCATGAGTGCTACTTCTGTCGCAAATTCGTCGAATGATACACGAGGAGCAGGTGATTTTGATATTGCTATGGTTTTGTATCAAATGCTTAAGGGTGAATATATTTGTTCAGACGTTAAAAATGGGCATTGGTGGCGTTTTAAAAAGCACCGATGGTTTGAAATCGATAGTGGAACTACTCTTAGAAAGGCAATTTCGGTTGAACTTCGTGAATTATATACAAGAAAAATAACGGAATTACAGAATTATGTTGTATCACTTGTCCCAGAGACAGAGGATGATAAACGAACTTCAATTAAACAAAAAATCGATTCTGCTTTAAAAATTGTGCAACGTCTAGGTCAGACAAGCGACAAAACGAATATTATGAAAGAATCAAAGGATTTATTCTATGATGACGAATTTTATGAAAGACTAGATAGTAATCCTTACCTATTATGTTGTAAGAATGGCGTAATCGATTTCAAATACAAGTGTTTTAGACCTGGATATCCAGAAGACTATTTAACAAAATGTACTGATATTGATTATCATACATTAACGTCTTCTCGACACAAATCGTCTATTGGTGAAATTCATGATTTTATGGAAAAACTATTCCCTCAAAAGGAACTACGTGATTATATGTGGAACCACTTATCCTCTGTATTGATAGGTAAGCCATCTTTGAACCAGTCGCTATTTAATTATATTGGATTTGGAAGAAATGGTAAATCTGCCCTGACTGATTTGATGCAAAAGGTATTGGGAACATATAAGTCAGTTGCTCCCATATCCATTATCTCACAGGGTAGAGGTAAGGTAGGTGGTCTTGCTCCTGAAATTGTAGCAATGAAAGGATGTCGTTATGTTGTGATGCAAGAGCCAGAATCCACCGATGTAATTCATGAAGGTCCAATGAAAGAATTGGTCTCTGGTATTGAGCCAATTACGGCTCGTGCTCCTTATATGACTAAATCAGTCACATTCACTCCCCAGTTCGCACTCGTAGTTTGTTGTAATCATCTACTTTCAGTAAGAACGCAAGATGACGGCACATGGCGAAGGCTCAAGGTCATTCCGTTCAAATCGAAATTCACAGAAAATCCGGTTACAGATGACCCAGATAGCCCTTATCAATATAAGGTTGACCTCAATCTTATGGACAAGTATGGTGCCTGGTCCGAAACATTCCTTGCTATGTTGGTTGAAATGGCCTATGATAATCAAGGTAAGACATCAGATTGTGATATTGTGTTAGAAGCCAGTAATGCTTACAAGGAACGTCAGGATTATCTTGCGGAATTCGTCAGTGATAAGGTATGCCGCGCAGAGGGTTATAGTATTCGTAAGGGTGAACTGTCGAATGAATTTAAAAACTGGTACATAGTGAATGTTGGTACAAAGAATGTGAAACCCAAGGAAATTCACGACCATATGGATAAGAAATTTGGTAAAAATACGCAGGGTATTTGGAAGAATGTTAAAATCAAACTCTATGATGAAAGTGATTTTGGAGAAGTCGCAGAAGAACAACAAGAGGAGGAGGTGGATAATATCGAGTTACAAGAACTCGATTAAAAAAATATAATATTCGCATAACAATAATATTATATTTTGTAACATGTCAGACGTCTTAATTTATTGATAATATATTTGCGATATTACCCGAGTAATATATAATGATTTTTTGTCCAAGATATGCACATTATTTTTCCTTTTTGTTTGGATGTACCTTTCGTTTATTTTTTTTTTTTCTTCGTATAGACCGTATACAGTCTATCGTTTTAATACTTCTATTTACTATGCATCCTAATATTAACAATACTGGACACATTAAAATCCCCGTCCACATGCATACGGATGAATTCATCACCCTTTTAATCTTATCATTGTGCTGTTTTTTCTCATATTCATTTTTAATGTTCATTAACCCCTATCTGTTATTATATTTAGTTATATCTCCCATTCCATTTTATACCAGTCCTACTTCAATTTTGTCCGATTTTACGTCATATATCTTGTTAAAAATACCATATATTCCATGTTGTGTAATTCCGGATAATATGAGAAAATACTGTCTAAAATGAACGCCATGAATAATCCGAATAGAATAATGGGTTTTAAAATTCGTGTATCTTTTACGAAAAATACTGTGATTAATCCAATTGCGAAGAGATAGACCGCCATGTAATCTTTACACCCTTGAAGATTTAAAACGCCGTTTTTTGAAACAATTATAATAAAAATTATATAAATATTTTTTATTATGTATAGTATCGTAATGGATAAGGATGAAAAAATAAAAGAA
>Ga0209664_1000580_pt1 | contig 21404 bp, 28 predicted proteins | sample SaaInlV_150m_DNA_FD_184668 | JGI IMG/M metagenome (GOLD analysis project Ga0209664, IMG submission 184668) | Marine microbial communities from expanding oxygen minimum zones in the Saanich Inlet - Saanich Inlet SI073_LV_135m_DNA (SPAdes) (version 2) | ecosystem: Environmental > Aquatic > Marine... | reverse complement strand
ATTTGATGAAAAATTAGAAAATATTTCAGGATCAAATGCTATGGATATCGCACAAGATATGATAAATTCAACGATTAATAATAAAGTAAGTACGATAACAGGTTCATTAAATATAGTTTCAGAAGATGTCCAATTATCAAATTCCAACGGACTAGAACTTGCAGATGAATCAACATACATTACAGGAATTATCAATGCAGAATCAGAATTTGGGAACATACCAGTATCAGGTATAGGTCATGCAAGTGGCAGAACTCTGTTAAATTTTTCAGCAGAGCGAATTGGGAAAGATGCAAAAAATATGTGTATTAAAGCAATCAATCCACAAAAAATTGATTCAGGGAAATATTCCATAATTTTTGAACCATATTCTGTAGGAGAATTATTAGCATTTGTAGTTGCAGCAAATTTTAATTTTAAAACATTTTCAGAAAAAAAGAGTTGCTTCTCAAATGATCTTGATAAAAAAATAGGAATAGATGAATTAAATTTAATTGATGATCCACACATTCCAGAAGGAATTGGAACTAAATCAATAGATGATGAAGGTATAGAAACTCAGAAAAGAAATTTAATAGAAAACGGTATTTTCAAAAATACATTTTCAAATCTTTATGATAGTTTTAAAGAAGGAGTGAAATCAACAGGGAATTCATCAAGAGGGGGTTCACCGATGGGAAGAAGTTCAGAACCAATTCCAATTTCGGCACCACATAATTTGAAAATAGGTTCAGGGACTAGTTCTCAAGAAGACATGATAAAAGATACAAAACACGGATTGTTAATAGGGAGATTATGGTATACGTATGCAGTAAATCCAATTAAAGGAGATTTTTCATGTACTACAAGAAGTGGAATACATGTTATTGAAAATGGTAAAATTAAAAATTCTGGGAAATCAGTACGAATAATTCACAACATAACAACAATGCTAAAAAATATCTCAGAAATAGGAAATAATCAAAGAAATGTAATTCAATGGGCATCATTGCCATCAATTACACCATCAATCAAAGTAGAAAACATTACAGTAAATTCAATTTAAACACAAAATATAGGCACAAATTACTTGAAAAACGTGACTGCCAAATAGACAACATACCCAATTGCAAGACAAATTCCCATTGCTCTATTAATAATTCCAGTTTTTAGTGCAATTAACAATGAAAGACTAAAGAGAATCATTATCGCATAATCTACATAAACATCAGATGAAATCATCACACCGCCAAGTGTTGCACCAACACCCATAATCATCAAAATATTGTAAATATTACTTCCAATTATATTTCCAATACCAATATCAGTATGGCCTTTTCTAATTGCAATTATTGATGTAATTAATTCTGGAAGAGATGTGCCAATTGCAATTACAGTTAGACCAATAATTGTTTCAGATAATCCAAATTCTTTTGCCAAAATAACTGCATTATCAACTGTAAGAATTGCACCAATATACAAAAGACCAATACCCAATCCAATCAATCCAATAGATTTGAGATAGATATTTTTTTTATTTTGGTCTGTTTTTTTGAAATTATCTTTTCTTTGCTTTATTGCATCGCGGATTGTATAAATTGCAAATACACCCAATCCTCCAAGTAACAAAACTCCATCATACTGAGAAATTTCACCATCAATTGAAATTAAAACAAGTAAAGCAGAAACGCCCAACATTATTGGAATTTCTTTTTTTAATACAGATTTTCTTACTGCAAGTGGAACAAGAATTGCTGCAATACCAATCACCATTCCAACATTTGCAATATTACTTCCAACAATATTTCCCAGAATTATTGCACTGTGTTCTCCTGCTGCAGCAACACTTGCTGCAAGTTCAGGAGTGGATGTACCATAAGCTACAATAGTCATACCAATTACAAGATTACTTATTCTGAATTTCTTAGCTATGGCAACACCACCACTAACTAACCAATTACCCCCAAAACACAAGAGTACCAACCCCACTACAGTTAGAATTGCATTTACTACTATTTCCACAATGAATTCTCAGTCAGGGATTGTTTAAAGGAGATGATATACTATAATTTTACAATTCATGTTAATTCAATCTAATATTTTTTAAAACATTAGATCTAATCAGTGAAATTAGGCACAAAACAAGTGTAAAAAAACCAGCTAGAAGGATCAACAAAGCTCAAGTCAAAGACTAATAAAGTAATGTACCGTACCATACAGTATGATGCGAGCAAGACTAACATACGTACCACTAGAAGTGGCAGATCAATTTGAGGATTTCATCATAAAGCGCGATGAACAAGTTTTAGATGCAGTAAAAGCAAGAACAAAAGATTACAGTACATTGTCTTTATTGAAATTATTGTATCAGCTTAAAGGCAACTCCATGACCTTTTCAGAATTGTATTCAAAATCAAAGATTAGAATGAAAAAATCATTTCTAAATTATCTACATCTATGTGTAGATTATAATTTTATCAAAAAAGAACCAAGAGGGGCAAATATGATATATTCAATTACAGAAAAAGGACAAATGATGTTGAATTTATTTATCCACAAAGAACTCCACATATCATAAAAAATATTTCAATACATAAAACGTATGCTTAGTTTAAGCAGCACATCGCTTAATTCCAAAAAGTGTACACCAATAGTAAATGGGTCTAGGAACAAAACAAGTATGGAAATGTGATGTTTGTAATCATGAATGGTTATCAAGAAATAAAGACAAACCAATTAGATGTGCAAGCTGTAAAACACCATATTGGAATAAATTTGAAAGAAAGGTGAAAAAACATGAATAATTCAATAATCATGACAATAATAGGAATTATGGTATTAACTACAGCTACTATAGGATATGGTGCAACACTTGCAACACCATTAGAGTTTAATCTAATCGGTGCAAGTGATAATACAGCAGTAGGAGCAGCAAGAGCAAATGTAACTTCAATTGATTTCATTCAAGAAGTGGGAAGTAACGGAGTAATTCAAATAAACGGAACAAATTTTTCGGTAGGAAATGAGGACACAGTCAATGCACATAAGTTTCAAGTGTGTTTGACAATGGAAGGCCCAATAGGGACATTTACACCAGCAGCAGGAGAAAGTCCAGCATGTACAACAACAGCATCTATTGCAGCTAATGCAATACATACGAGCCACACCATAAATTTTGTAACTATGATGAATGTCACAAGTCTTCAAAACATCAGTGTGTCAGTAGAAGAAACTACATAATCAGATGTTCATAAAAATTGAATTCAAATAATCAAATCAAGGTTAAAAAATAGGAACAAAAACAGATAATTTTGATAAATTAAGATTGTTTTGGGGTTAACGGGGTCGCAACATCCCACAAAAATTTACATAAACTAAAAATATTATTTGTCATTTCAGGGGCATCAGTACATAATGAAATATCAGAATTCTCATCCATGAAATCATTAGTATTAGTAGAATCAGACATAAACATTTGTGTATTTTTAAAAACAGTAATTCTACCATTAGAAGGTAATTTACCAATTTTATTTTCAGTGGCATTAAGTCTCTTAATGTATGGCATCATTAATTTTTCAGAAGAATCAGTAATTAGAAAAACAGTACCCCCATTTTTTTTACATATTTTTATTTTATCAGGAATATCACTATGGTACATTCGCATAATATCTTTAATTGGAGTTACAATGTAAACAATATTTTTTGCAGTTTCCAATGCAAAACTAATACCAGAATAAACATTTTCCAATCCTTGTATTACTCTGAATGTAGGCATAGATGTTCCAAAAGGAGAAGAAACAACCCCATTAACTTTTTTGATAATATCTTTTTTAATTTTATTTATACGTTCAATATCTTTTTTCTTCTTTTGTAAAACTAATTCAATTGAATTTTCAGGATCAGTAGGGATACATAATTTTGGGCTAGACAAAGTCATAGAAACAAAACCTTCACTAACTAATTCATCTATTTTTCTATAAATTTTATTTCTGTCAATTTTCATTTCTTTTGCCAAAGAACCAGTAGTGACAGGACCCAATCTTAAAAGAGCCATGTAAATCTGGCCAGATTGAAAGTCTAATCCCAACGCAGAAGAAAATGCTAAACTAACATCATTGACTTTTTCAATAATGTCAAGTTCAGTGGAAGTCTGCTCAAAATTGGTTTTTTGTCTTTGCAATGGAAATATTACTCATTTTTACTTAATACCAATCAAGGTGTTCATAATGAACAAGAGGTTCATCAAGAGGGAAAATGAAAAAATATGCTCAAAATAAGCACACTCGAGCATTTTAGATAGAATAATGTACATAGAATATGGAAAAAGACGTTATCGAAAGAAGGAATGTAATGATTAGTGGATTCAAAGTTAAAGAATCAACAAATAACAATTTAGGGATAAGAGGGACATCACAAAGAGGGTTAAAAGAATCACTACAAAAAACTGAAAATGAACTAATGGATGCACTATTTGAACAAAATCCAGCATACAATCAAACAATAGCCACATTAAAACAATTCAATGAGTATAAACTACAATTAGCAAAAAATCAAGTGGAAAGAGAACTAAAACTTTCAAAAGCTTTTGAACAAAGAGTGATACAAAATTTAAAAAATGTTGCAAATAATGAAAGAAAATTAAAAGAGCAAAAATTTAATCTTCAAGAAAAAATGAACAAAGCATCAGAAAAACTTTCAGATTCAGAAAGACTCATGGTAATAGGGGAACTTGCTACAAGATTCAGTCATGATGTTAAAAATCCTTTAGCGCTCATTCAAACTCAGCTTGAAATTCTACAATTAAAATTATTAAAAGAAGATGATAGAGATTCCAAAGTTGCATTTTTAAGAATTTTTTATGCATTATCTGGAGTCAATCATATGGCAGAACAAGTTTTAGATTATTCTCATGAAAAACCACTACAAATAACACAAACCAATCTATCAGATATTTTGAAATTGTGTATAATGGGAATGGTTATTCCTGAAGATATAAAAATTACATTGCCAGAAGAAGACCATATCATAGCATGTGATGATTATCAAATGGGAATTGCATTTAATAATTTGATTTTAAATTCCATAGAATCACTAGAAGAGGGAGGAGAAATTAAAATAAATGTGAATAAACAACCAGGCAACATCACTATAGAATTTCAAGATTCAGGTCCAGGAATCTCAAAGAATATACTGGAAAAAATATTTGAACCAATGTTTACAACTAAACAGAAGGGTACAGGGTTAGGGCTTGCAAGTTGTGTTAGAGTAATAAAACAGCATAAAGGTACAATTAATGTACAAAATAATCCTACAAGATTTTTGATAAAACTTCCAATAGAACAACAGAGTATAGACTCAAAAATAGATTAAAAAATTAATGTAAAATTAATTAGTACTAATTACAGGCGGAGAGTCAGAAACAGAAAGATCTTTTATCGGAAGACTAAAGTAAAAAATAGAACCATCCCCCAGTTCACTTTCCACGCCAATTAATCCATCCATACTACGAATTATTCCTTTACAAATAGACAATCCAAGACCAGAACCACCATGTTCTCGAGTAGTAGATGCATTTACCTGATAAAATTTTTGAAATAGTTTTTTTTGATTCTCTTTTGAAATTCCTATACCATTATCTTTGACATAAAATGTAACATACGGATCATTTCTTTTTGTGGCAATCTCAATTTTCCCATTTTCAGGTACAAAATCAATTGCATTAATTATAAAATTTTTCAATACTTGTTCAATACGATTTTGATCTCCATGTACAACATAATCATCATTACAAGATAAAGAAAAATTAATATTTTTTTCATTCATTATGCTTTCATATTCATCAAAAACCGATTGGATAATTTTACATGAGGATAAATCAGAAAAAACAAATGCCATTTTACCCAAATCAAGTTTTCTAGCATCCAATAAATCACCAACCATGGTTACTAATTTGTCAGCATTATGATGTATTTTTTCAATACTTTGACGTTGTTTTGGGTTTAAAACACCATAAGCATCTTGTTCTAAAATCGAACACCAACTAATTATCGGAGTTAGTGGAGTCTTTAGTTCATGTGAAATCATAGATGTAAACTCTGATTTTAGTTGATCAGCTTTTTTTGCTTCTTCTATAAGATTAGTAACAATATTACTTCTCCATTCTAGTTCTCGAAGATACCTTTTTTCTATTTTCTTTTGTTCAGTTAATTCAGATATTGTTTGATTCAATTGTATTTTTGTTTCATCCAAATAGTGAATTTTATTTTGTAATTCACTATCTTTATTTTCTAATTCTGAGATTTTTAGTTCATAATTTTTTGATTTTTCAATAAATTTTTCACTCAACTTGTTAATTGAGTTACCTAATTGACCCAACTCATCATTATTTTCTATTTTCAATAATGTTTTCCCGTCATCAGAAATCAAATCAGTATTTTTGGTGAATTTTTTTACTTCTGACAAAACATGTCTCACCAAAAGAATAGCAGTTGCACCAAATGCAAAAATTGCAGTTATTGAAATACTAAAAAATAGAAATTTATCAGCAGGATCAGAAAAATAATATCCATAAAATATCAAACCCGTCATTATTGCAAGAAATGAACCAATTTTTATCAAAAATTTAGTTAGCATGTCTAAAAAGTAATGGTCCTAATCTTTTGTCAAGCAATGTATCATCAAATTAAACAAGCTACAGCTAAACTGGTCATCTAAGAATAAATGATAATGGTATCAGTAATAGTAGTTGAAGATAATGTTGATTCAATGGGAGTATTATGTGAATTTTTACAGATCAAGGATTTGGATGTGATCGGACGAGGAAAAAACGGTCAAGATGCCATTAAATTGTATAGTCAACTTCGTCCAGATGCTGTAATTATGGACGTAATGATGCCTGAATTTGATGGGTATTACGGTCTAGAAGGAATCAAAAAATCAGATCCAAATGCAGTAATAGTTATGGTGACAGCAGACAAGACTGATACCACCAGGAAAAAATTAATGGATTTGAATGCATCATCGATATTATACAAACCAAACGATGTAAACAAAATAAAGCCAACAGTAGAAACATTAGTTAGCAAAAAAATTCAATCAATTAAATTTTAAAAATACAGACAATTTTAAAAAAAATACTCAATAAAGTAATTAGACAGAACAAATCGATGTAATTAGTGCAAAAGAAATTCCCAGAAGCTGAAGTGTTTGAAACAAAAAAAATAGAATTAAAAAGTCCAATAATTTTTGCAGGATTTGTAGGAGCAGGATTAGTTGGCCCTGTTGCAATAAATCACATTATTGAGAAATTAAAAATGGACGAAATAGGAGTAATGAGATCAAAGTATCTTCCACCATCCACAGTGTTCATGAAAGGTAGATTACGCCATCCATTTAGATTCTATTCAAACCAAGAAGGGACTGTATGTGCAATAATTTGTGAAATAACATTGAGAATGGATGGACTTTATTCTCTAGTAGCATCAATTCTAGATTGGGCAGCTGAAAAAGGATCAAAAGAAATAGTAATTTTAGACGGGGTTGCAAGTACTGAACACGATGATAAAGCATACTGTGCAGCCGAAGAAGATCTAATCAGAACAATGGCAGACAAAGACATCAGTATGATTCCTCAAGGGTTCATCACAGGAATTCCTGGAGGAATATTAAATGAATGTCTGGTAAGAGAGATTCAAGGTTTGACACTATTAGCAAAAGCAGACAAGGTTGCACCAGATTCAGCTGCTGCTGCCACACTAATTGAGGCTCTAAATAGGCTCTACGATATGAATATTGATACTACTGATCTTCAAAAAAACCAAGAGAGAATTAATTCAGAATTTAGTGAACTATCTCAAAAATATGTAGAACATAGAGAAGAGATTGCCGGCATGTACATGTGATCGAAATAACAGGCAAATTCTTTTATTCACAACATAGGAGCATCAAACCATGGCTCTAACCTACAAAAAAGCTGGAGTAGATATTTCACAAATTAAACAAAGTCAAAAAGCTATTGGGAAGTTAATTTCATCAACTCACAAACTTCAGAAAAAAGCAAAAATGACACATGGTTTTGGACATTATGCAGGAATTGTAGAGATTCCAGGTGGGAAACTTTTGGCAACACACACAGATGGAGTAGGAACTAAAGTAGTAATTGCAAATATGATGAAAAAATACAACACAATAGGAATTGATTGTGTTGCAATGAATGTTAATGATATAATTTGCATTGGTGCAACACCAATATCATTTGTAGATTATATTGCTTCAAACAAAAATGATGTAACAATTTTTAAAAAAATTGTTGAAGGCCTAGTTACGGGTGCAAAAAAATCATCAATGCCAATCGTAGGTGGAGAAACTGCAATAATGCCAGATGTAATTGATGGTAAAGGATTTGCATTTGATTTAGCAGGAATGGTTGTTGGGTTATTAGATAAAAAAGATATGATTCTTGGAAATAAAATAAAATCAGGTGATGTAATTATTGGTGCAAATAGTACAGGGTTTCATTCAAATGGATATTCACTTGCAAGAAAAGCAATACTAAAAAAATATTCCATCAAAGATAAAGTAAAAGGAGTAGGAAACATCGGAGATGCAATGCTCAAACCAACTGAAATTTATACAAATCCAGTATTAGAAATGATTCAAAAATGTAAAATTAACGGTCTGGCACACATCACAGGAGGAGCATTTACCAAACTATTGAGACTAAAAAATATAGGTTATCAAATTAATTCACTACCAAAAATCCCGCCAATTATGGGATTAGTACAAGAACAAGGAGTAAAAAATGAAGAGATGTACAAGACATTTAACATGGGTGTGGGTTTCTGTGTAATTGCACCAGAAAATCAAGCAACAAAAATCAAATCAATCTTCAAAAAACATAAAATTTTAAGTCAAGAAATAGGACAAGTGATTTCAAAGAAAGGGGTTTTTGTAAATTCTTCAAAAATTGCTTAATGAAAATATAAAACACATTGTAAAAGGGGTTAATTTCTTTTCTCTAAAATTTTCAATTAATGATATTTGACATTAATGATAAAATATCAATTTCATAATTAATTGTAAAAATTAACTTGTGTCTGCTTTGTATGCTTTTGTTGAAAAATCAATAATTATTTTTTTTAATTCTTCAAATCTATTAATGTAAGATTCTTTGATGAAGGTGTTTTCAGAGGACGTAGGCATTCTTTGAAATTTTTCCAAGAATATTGAAAAAAGAAGCCCCTCACACATACCAGAATAATAATTCATGTATCCATTAAGGTAAGAAGGATAGTCATTGTTTTCTACCAACATTGTTCTAAATGTAATGGGTTCAGGTGAAGTTTCTATTGCATGAATGCTCTTAATTGTTGTATCATAAGCCATACCTAACATCTCATCAATTTCCATTTTCAAATCTAAATCAGACATTTTTAAATAATATTGTATACTGTGAATATAATCTTTAGGTCATATCAGTACAAATTCAACTAATATGATATTTTTAACAATAATAAAATAATTTTAAACCTGATATTACCTTATATGACATATTTCTTTGATTTGATCAGAGGAAAATGAGTGAGGCCCATTTTATTGAAACAATTATCGGCGTAGGAATACTTCTTTTTGCAGCTAAATTAATGGCAGAACTTTTCCTCAGATTAAAACTTCCAATTGTATTAGGTGAACTTTTAGCTGGAATGATAGTAGGACCGTTTGCATTAGGAGGGTTTTTTGTGATTGATGGAAAACAATTATTGCAAATTAACGATGAAATTAAAATTCTTGGAGAGATGGGGGCAATTGTAATTTTATTTATGGCAGGACTTGAAATGACACCAAGAGAATTTCTCAAAGGAGGTAAAGCATCATTTACAGTAGGAACACTAGGAGTAGTAATCCCATTCTTTGCAGGTCTTGCAGTTTTCCAACTATTTGGATTTGATGCATTACAATCAATGTTAATTGCTACAGCACTTACTGCAACAAGTATTGCAATTTCAATTCAAGTATTAAGTGAATTTGGGAAAATTAAAACTCCTGAAGCGAGATTGATTATTGGTGCAGCAGTAGTAGATGATATTTTAGCAATTGCAGTTTTGTCAGTTGTTTCATCAATTGCAGCATCAGATGGAGGAGTAGACAACATCGATATCACTCAAGTTACATGGACAATTTTACAAGTATTAGGATTCTTTGCAATCATGCTCATTGTAGCAGTAGTAGTAATCCCAAAAGTCATCACTCCAAGAATTTGGAAAGCAAAAGGAAGTGTGGAGGGAATTGCCACTGCTGCGTTTTTTGGAGCAGCGGCGCTTGCAGGATCCATAGGGTTGTCACCGATTGTAGGGGCGTTTGCAGTAGGTATGGCACTATCAACTACCAAAGTGTTTGAGAAAGTAGAGAGTTATGTTGGAAAAATTGGTTTGATTTTTGCACCACTGTTCTTTGCCATTATAGGAGCACAAGTAGACCTAAGAGCAGTAGACTTGAATATTTTGATACTTAGTGGGGCAGTCATAGTAGTCGCAGTTGTGACAAAATTGTTTGGATGTGGGTTACCAGCAATATGGTTTTTGAAAAGTAAAGCACAAGGCATGAGAGTGGGAATCGGAATGATATCAAGAGGAGAAGTAGGATTAATTGTTGCAGGAGTTGGAGTTACAGCAGGAATTCTCACATCAGAAGTATATTCTACAATTGTAATCATGGTAGCAGTAACAACTATCATTACACCAATTTGGCTAAAGATAGAATATAGAAAAGAACAAAAAAAAGGTGATGATCCATCAAAAACAAAACCAGAGCCAACTATAGAATAGATTCAGATATAATAAAATGATACAAAAATGATCACTATGAAAGATATTTACAATAAGGAGGATTTAGACTAAACAACATGACTGTAAATTATAATGAATTAACAAAACAAGTTCTCAACATATATCCAGAAGTGAAATTTGCAGGAATTGTTAACGTTAAAGGGGAAATTGTAGCAGGAGGTCACAAAGAAAATGTCACGCAAATACTAAAAGGTGACGAAGTAAAAATGTCAATACATTATGCAATACAAAAAAGAGATCTGTATACAAATTTAGCATATAAAATTGGTCATGAAAAATCAGCAATTACTGAATTTGAAAAAGTAATAATGATTAGCATTCCAATGAATTCTAATGAATTATTTTTAGTTCGAACAGATAAAGGAATTAATTATTTAAAAATTGTTGAGTTCATTTACTCAAAAATAGATCCTCAAAAACACATTCGTGATGAAATCAATATAATTCAAAATGAAATTGAGAACTTGAAAAATATGAAAGTTGGTAAACCAAAGAAAAGAGTAGTAAAAAGAAAACCAGCTAGAAAAACTGCAAAGAAAAGAGTAGTAAAAAGAAAATCAGCTAGAAAAACTGCAAAGAAAAGAGTAGTAAAAAGAAAACCAGCTAGAAAAACTGCAAAGAAAAGAGTAGTAAAAAGAAAACCAGCTAGAAAAACTGCAAAGAAAAGAGTAGTAAAAAGAAAACCAGCTAGAAAAACTGCAAAGAAAAGAGTAGTAAAAAGAAAACCAGCTAGAAAAACTGCAAAGAAAAGAGTAGTAAAAAGAAAACCAGCTAGAAGTAACAAATCCAAAAGAAAAACACGAAAATAGGCTATTCAAGCCGAATTGTTTAACGAATTTATGTCTAAATTACAATGAATATTCATGAATAATCTGGATCCTGTACTTGCCAAAGCATGTAGTGAGATTACTCAAAATCTTCTAACAATCAGCCAGCCAAATAAAAAACAAGTCAAAGAAGAAATCATCAAAATTTGCACAAAATATGCACTTGAGCGCATTCCCAGAAACTATGAAATTCTATCAACGGTAAAAGATTCAGATTTTGAAAAATTAAAAAAAGTATTACTAAGAAAACCAACAAAGACAGCATCAGGAGTTTCAGTTGTGGCATTGATGCCAAAACCATATGCATGTCCCCATGGACGATGCACATATTGTCCAGGAGGAATAGAATTTAATTCTCCTAATAGTTATACAGGAAAAGAACCATCATCACTAAATGCAATTGAAAGTAAATTTGATCCTAAATTACAAATTACATCAAAGATTGAAAAATTAATTTCTTTTGGACATGACCCAAGTAAAATGGAAATTGTAATTGTGGGAGGAACGTTTCTATTCATGCCAAAGGACTATCAAACTAATTTCATTAAATCATGTTATGATGCATTAAATGGAACTGATTCAAAAAATTTGGAAGAAGCAAAATCAAACAACGAACATGCTGCAATTAGAAACGTAGGATTTACAATTGAGACAAAACCAGACTATTGTAAAAAAGAACATGTAGATATGATGTTAGGTTATGGAATTACAAGAATAGAGATAGGAGTACAATCATTACAAGAAAGAGTTTATGAGATTGTTAACAGAGGACACAAATATAATGATGTAACAGAATCATTTCAAATTTCAAAAGATGCAGGATACAAGATTGTTGCACATATGATGCCAGGATTACCTACAATGACACCAGAAGGAGACATTGAAGATTTTAAAAAATTATTTTCAGACCCACAGTTACGTCCAGACATGTTGAAAATTTATCCATCCCTAGTAATTGAAAATACCCCACTATATCAAGAATACAAAGACGGGAAATATACACCATATTCTGATGAAGATATGATCAAAGTTCTAACAGAAGCTAAAAGAAATGTTCCAAAATGGGTCAGAATAATGAGAATTCAAAGAGAGATTTCACCAAAAGAGATCATTGCAGGACCAAAATCAGGCAATCTAAGACAGATTGTGCATCAAAATCTTGCCAAAATAGGCATATCATGCAAATGTATCAGATGTAGAGAGGCAGGGCTATCCAATAAGAAAACAGATGCAGGAGATGTAAAATTAACTCGAATTAACTATGATTCATCAGGAGGAAAAGAGGTCTTTTTGTCTTATGAAGACAAAAATGAATCAATTTACGGATTTTTGAGATTACGAAAACCAAGTGCAGATGCACATAGAGACGAAATTAATCAAGACACATGTATTGTAAGAGAAATTCACGTGTATGGGAAATCTTTGAAACTAGGAGAAAAAGGAGATGATGAAATTCAACATTCAGGTCTTGGAAAAAATTTGATGAAAGAAGCTGAAAAAATATCTAAAGAAGAATTTGATGCAAAGAAAATGCTAGTGATTAGTGCTATAGGTACAAGAGAATATTATCAAAAATTAGGGTATTCGTTATATGGGCCATACATGTCTAAATCATTGAATTAGTGAATTGAGATGACTGAACAAAATATTATTGGTAAAGGTACTTGGATTGACAAATTAGCATCAGAGTTACTAGAACGTGAAAAAGTTCTTGGAAGAAATACAGATATTCTTAGAGTAGAAAGTGGTCTTGGTGCATCGGGGATTCCACATATTGGAAGTCTAGGGGATGCAGTAAGAGCATACGGAGTAAAGCTAGCATTAGAAAACTTGGGATATAAATCAGAATTAATTGCATACTCTGATGACCTTGACGGATTAAGAAAAATTCCAGAAGGAATGCAAGAGTTTGGTTTAGAGGAACATATTGCAAAACCAGTATCACTCATTCCAGATCCATATGGATGTCATGACTCGTATGGAATGCACATGAGCAGTATTCTATTAGAAGGACTAGAGAAAGTTGGAATAAAATATGAATTTAGAAGAGCAGTTGACACTTACAAACAAGGATTACTAAAAGATCAAATCCACACAATATTACAAAATAGTACAAAGATTGGAGAAAAGATTGCAGAACTAGTAGGACAAGAAAAATATCAAAAATATTTACCATACTTTCCAGTTTGTGCAAATTGTAATCGACTTTACACAGCAGAAGCTACGGAATACATTTCAGATGAAAAGAAAGTAAAATACACATGCCATGATACAGAAATAGGCTCAAAAATGGTCAAAGGTTGTGGTCATATCGGAGAGGCGGACATTGGAAAAGACCTAGGAAAATTAGCATGGAAAGTAGAATTTGCTGCAAGATGGACTGCATTTGATATTAGATTTGAAGCATATGGAAAAGACATTATGGATTCAGTCAAAGTAAACGATTGGGTAGCAGATGAAATTTTAGAATGTCCACATCCACATCATGTAAAATATGAAATGTTCCTAGACAAGGGAGGAAAAAAGATTTCAAAATCATTAGGCAATGTAATCACTGCACAAAAATGGTTAGAATTTGGCACTCCAAAATCAATTCTATTATTATTATACAAGAGAATCACAGGTGCAAGAGAATTAGGATTTGATGATATTCCATCATTAATGGCAGAATATAATGAACTTGAAGATATTTACTTTGGACGAATCAAAGTAGACAATCAAGCAAAATTGATAAAATCAAAAGGACTATTTGAATATGTAAATTTACTAAATCCTCCAAAACAATCAAGCACACATGTAAACTATAGACTAGTAATTGAATTAGCAAAAATTTTCAAAGAAAATAGAGGTGAAAGAGTAATGAAGAAACTGTTAGACTATGGAGTAATAAAAAATCCAGAATCAGAAATAGAAAAACTCATTGAACTTGCAGGAAATTTTTCAGATGAATTTGATGAGCAAGAAAAAATACAAGTAGATTTGAATGATACTGCAAAAAAGGCATTGAAATTACTAGTTACTGAATTAGAAGGAGATGATGAATTAGAAGATATTCAAAATACAATATACCAAATTGCAAAAGCAAATGAGGTACAACCAAAAGATTTCTTTAAAATATTATATCAAATAATTTTAGGAACATCAAGAGGTCCAAAAATTGGGCCATTTATTTCAGATATTGGAAGAAAACAAGTAGCAAAAACACTTTCAGAGTATATGTAGACATGGTTCACGGAGAACACAATAAAAGTAGAAACAGTGGCGGATTTGCACTAATAATTTTAGGAGCTTTACTATTGATCATAGGACCACAAGAAGCAATAGTTCCATCAAGTTTGAGCGTAATTACATGGATTGGAGGCATAATTATTGGAGGTATTGGATTTTATCTAAAATTTTTCAGATGGCGAGTAAAAAAGTAAAGATTCATCTTTAGAATAATCAGGAGAGAAATATGGGGCTTTTTGGTAAAAAGAAAACAGAAGAAATCATATCAGAGGAAAATGAAGAATCTGAACTAAAAGAAGGTATTAGTTCGGAAATTGATGAATTACAAAAAGAGTACAGAATTAAACGAAATGAAATAGATGAAATAATAGAAAAAATTCAAACTGTAAAAAAAGAATATGATGAAACAGTTAGTAATTTAATGGAAGTAAAAAAAGAACTAAATCAAAAAAGAATGGAGTTAGATATTATTTTACGAGAATACAAAGAAATTAAAGAAAAAGTCAAAAATTCAGAAGAAATAAAGGATTCAGAATCAATGAATCAATTTCATAAAACTAAAGAAGATCTGTCAGACACAAAAGAAAAACTTTCAGGTATAAAAGAAGAGTTAGAAAAAATTACTAAAGAACATGATGAAATGACAAAACAAATTTCAAATAAACAATCTATTCTACACAACATAAAAAAACAACAATTAGAATCTGAAAAAGAATTAGATGAAGCAAATTCTAGATTATATAATGCAAAAACAGAATTAGATAAAAAAAATCAATTTCAAGAAACAGAGATTTTAACATCAAATGAAAAAGAATTCATTGGAAGAGGAGAAAATAATATCCAAAGTTCTGCAGGCGTAATTGAGGCAGCAAGTGTTGTTGTAGGCTCTTTAAAATCCAAACTCAGTACAACACAAAAAGAATTAGAAACAATTCAATTAGAATTAGAAAAAGAAAAAGAAAATCACAAAAAAACTAGAAAAGAATTAGAAAAATTAAAAAAATCTTAAATCATTAAAAAATCATAAATCATGAAAATGTTTTTGCCATTTTAATTTTATTTCTTGTTCTGAAACTCCCAGATCATATAAGGGGGAAGCAACAACAGATACATCAGAGACAGTTACCAATATTATTTCATGAATGATACTTTTTATTCCAAGATTTTTATAAAATTCTAAAATTTCATCATACATTTGACCATCATTTAGAATTCTAGTTGAACCTTTGAACAGATATCCTCTTCTCAAAAGAGGGTCAATGACATTAATTTCAACATCCGGATTATTTTTTAAATTATTTACAGTGTCAGGGGAGCGAATATTTGCAAATGCTAAAAATTCTGAGGTCCAACCAATTATAGTTCCTTTAGGGGATATTTGGAGTTCCATCAGGAGTCACAGTTGCTACAAAACCTAGTTTTTGTTGTTCCAAAAATTCTTTAATTTCTGGAGTGATCAAAGACATGGCAACCAGAAGTAATTACAAGATAATTAATTTTCAGTATTATCGCATAAACTCTGCAATCTCTATTGAAAAGAAAAAGAATCCAATCATACCACCAATAATTCCAATCCAAGCTGCAATTTGTTTAGGTTTAGACATATGAAAAATCTCATAAACACACTATTGAATCTAATTGAATTTTTAGACAGTTATAATTACAATAAAATGAATCAACAGTAATGGCTAGTATCAAAGATATTGGAAAATTTTTTGTATTCATAATTGGAGGTCTTGTAGCCATAATTGTAGGCTCATTTATGATTCGAGGTACAATGCATATGTGGGATAAACCAGAAAAAACAGATGATGAAAAAAAGAACCAAAAATGACAACAAAATTGTTTTAAAATTCAATAATTAGAAAATTGTTTGATTAAATAGAAATACTACATTAAATCAGTAAAAACATGGTAGGGCCACAAGACGGAGGATTTGGATTTGATCAATCAAAAAAATACACAAGTGTAGAGAATATTGAAGAAGTGTGTAATCAATGTCAAGCTGGTCAACATAAAAAATGCTTGAAAAAATCAAAACAACAAGAAGTTTGTGAATGTGAACATTGCATGATTTACGGTTAAATTAAGAAATTTATTAATAATATGAGAATAAATTATCAATCTTGTCAAATCAATATTCATTTCATTGTAAGTTCTGTGGAATTGATTTTGGGAATGATGTGATTCAACTAGCCATACATATTGGTAGAACCCATGATGACCCAAGAGAACAATAGAAATTTGTAAAAATTAAAGAATAGATAATTTATTTTCTAGTTCTTGAATTTCCTTTTGAGATATATCAGAGACAATTTGCGCAAATTCCTTTTGTGCAGAGATAATTGAGGTTAATGCGTCTTTATAATCTGAATCTCCCTTTTTGATAACATCACATGATTCAAGAGATGTAACATGACCAGTTACTGTTGCCATGGCGTTTTTTTGATTAAATTTTACAATTCCATCAAATGCCTCAATATACATGAGTGCAGATTCTGCTTTACATTTGTAGGAAACTCTACCTGTTTCAGTGTTAAATAATTGAGTAATGCCTCCTGGTTTTCGGGTTACTAGTACAGCCATGAAATACAAGAAAATAAAGAGGTATTAATTATTTTAGAAAAATTACACTATAGGTTCAGATGGTGCGGCTGTCTCTACTGCAAGGAATTTGTCAATCTCATTAATTCCTAGCTTGTCCCTTCCAAGCAGATCAAATTTTTGCAAGATGGTTTCAAACTTTGTTTCTTCTTGCACTTGTTCGTTTACAAACCATTCTAAAAATGCATATGTAGAATGATCTTTTTCTTTTTGGGTAATTTCTACCATTTTGTGAATTGCTGCTGTTACTGTTTGTTCATTTTTTAGTGCAGTTTTAATTAATCCTTCAAGTGATTTGTAAGAACTAATAGGAGATTTGATTGCAGGAATAGTTGCAACTGCGCCAAGTGCATTTAGATAATGAACTACTTTGAGCATATGAGTTCGTTCCTCATCAGATTGTGCATAAAAATAATTTGCAGCACCTTGATAACCAGTAACCTCACACCATGAAGCCATTGCCAAGTAACTATTTGATGCAGATGCTTCAAGTGTAACTTGATCATTTAATGCTTTTTTCATTTTAGGGGAAATTTTCATAAAAAGAATTTAGATTCATGGAATTTAAAGGATTAGGAAGTAATCTTCATTATTAAAAATATTAATGCAAATCCAATTAGAAATACAATTCCTGCAACACTAGTTATTTTCATTATTGTGGATGGGTGGTTAATTTTTGGAAGAAATTTCCCTGTTACTAGTCTAAAGTTTAAGATTGCAATTATTGGTGCTACAACAAAGGACAAAACAGTGGCAAAATCAACTAATGTCTTTAGATTATCACCAAACTGGAAAATCACAACTAGTGAGCCTATGGCAATTATCAAAAGAATCACCACATACAGTATTCGGGATTTTATTCCTTCAATGTTTTCATTTTTGGTAAAAAGTAATTCAATAGTTCTTTTCAAAGACCTAGAATATCCATCAAATACTGCAATAATTGTTCCAAACATTATTGCAAAAGCAGAAGCTGAAATTATGATATGACTCCAATTGCCAATGGTATTAGTATACAAAGTAACTACCTGATTGGCAAATTGAGCATTGTTATTTGGAAGTGCTTGACCTGATCCAAAGAACATGTAAGACCCCAAAGTTACAAACATTACAGCAAGAATGCCCGTTATGAGATAGGCTAATTTGAATTCAAATATTGTTTCTTTTAATTTTGGCGTGTATTTTGATTGTTTAATTCGCTCAAGTGTCCACAAACTATTCCAACTTGAAATCTCTAATGGAGCAGGCATCCATCCCATTAATGCCAACAAAAAGAAAAGTCCAGATACAGTCAGCAATTCTTTAGGGATGAATCCATCAACAGGTTCTATGGGTCCATTATATAGTACAAGAATAAATGCAGTTACAGTAGACACCAATAGGACTATAGCAACAATTTTGATCAAACTATCAAGAGCATTATACTTTCCAATTGCCAGAATTACAACACATACAATAAACAAAATAACTACAGTCCATTCTCCCAAATAATCAATTCCAAAAAGATTCTCAAAAAATCCTGCAGTAACAAACCCCACTGCTCCCGTTACAAAAAACATTGAAGTTATTATTAAAATAAAATACAACCATAATGCAGGTTTGCCAAGTTTTTTGTAGCCATCAATAATGCTTGTTTGAGTTGAATTGGCATATCGAGAACCATATTCAAAGAAAGGATATTTCAAAATCATGGCTAAAATCACAAAACCCATAATTAATAATCCAAAATCAGCACCAGCTCTTGTAGATTGGATTAGATGTGAAACACCAATAGCAGTACTTGCAAATAATATTCCAGGTCCAGCAGTTTTTACAAATCTAGATAATTTCTCATTCATTGCACAAACAAATCATTTACTAAATTACATTAACATTCCAAGAATTATCAACCCAAACTCCAATTACTTTGGCACCAGTGTTCCATGAAGAGATTACTTCAACTCCTTTTTTGATTTGAGAAATATGCTCTTCATCAGATACAGGATTACCAGCACAATCAGAATGTCCAGATATTACAATTAATTCAGATTTGTGTGCATTAATTGAAATACCTACTTTGAATTTAATTGATTCAAGGTCAGAATTTTCTGCAATTGTTTTATCTACTCCTGGTTCAGTTATTGCATCAACAAAATCAATAGAATAATTTTCTTTAATCCAGTTTGCCAAGGGAAGTTGAATTCTACCATCCATACACGATACAGATGTTGCAAATTTACCTTCAGTCATCAATTTTAAGAAAATACCCTACCTTAAAAATTATTTTTGATACAAATGACAATTAGATGTATGATCATTTACCATCCCAGTGGCCTGCATTAATGCATAACATATTGTAGGTCCAACGAAATTAAATCCACGTTTTTTGAGATCGGTACTTAATTTTTCTGAAATTTCAGTGGATGTAGGTAAATCACCTAGGTTTTTGAATTTGTTTTTGATTGGTTTGAAATTTACAAATCCCCACAGATATTTGTCAAAAGAGCCAAACTCGGCCTGAATTTTTAGAAATTGTTTTGCGTTATTTATGCTAGAATTGACTTTGAGTCTATTTCTGATAATTGATTCATTTTTGAGTAATTTCTCAACATATTTTTGAGTGTATTTTGATACTTTTTGCACATCAAAATCTGAAAATGCTTTCCGATACCCATCTCGTCGTTTTAAAATAGTCACCCATGAAAGACCAGCCTGTGCTCCCTCTAATATTAAAAATTCAAAGAGTTTCTTATCATCATGTTGAGGTTTGCCCCATTCAGTATCATGATAGGTAATATTTGGTTCATCTTTAGCCCAATCACATCTGTTCATTATTTACATAGAGTTAACACAAAATATTAGTGATTTGTCAAAATCATCATGAAATTAAATCGGCAATTATTTCAAATTAACAGAAATTTTCTAATCTGCTTTATTATTTCAGCATCACTTTCAGCAATAGTTGCACAACTTTTAGGTGATCAGGACAATTTTCTAAATACAACATTTACCATAATTTTTGGATACATTGTATATTTTGGAATTTTTTCTGGTTTGTTTTACAGGGACAATATTGAACGTTACAGGGATATGAAATCAAACTTAATTAAAAAAGAACTATTTTCTATGATTTCATCATTTGGAGTAGGTGAACTAATTTATCTTGGAATTAGATGGCCAACTCTATACTATTTTCTCGAAATTGGAATTGAGCCATACATAGCATCATTAATTTCAGAATTAATTGCAACAGCATGTTACATGATATCAGTTACAATATTTCTTAGAAAGACAAAAACGTTTTAGTTATTTTGCAAGTTGGGTTACTAAATCAGTTGAGGTAATTAGACCAATGATTTTTCCATTCTCAGTTACTGCAAGTTTTCTAATTTTTTTATTGGTCATTCTTTCTGCTGCTGCCGAAATGGGTTCATTGTGATTTATAGTGATTAATGGAGAAGACATAATTTTTTCAGCGGTAGTATCCAATGAAAGGCTGTTTGCCGCAATCTTTGTTGCAAAATCTCTATCAGTTACAATTCCTTTAGGGGCATCATTTTCTTTAACAATAATTGCCCCTATTCCACCTTGTTCCATCATTTTTGCAATTTGTAGGGCAGTTGTAGAAGTATTTACAGAAATTAAGGCTCTAGCCATGATATCCTGAATTAAAATAGATGGGGTATTGAAATCCTTATGACTCATTGTAAATCTAAGTGAATTTGTTATTTAAGAGATTCATAATGATTCAAAATAGTCTAATTAATGGAAAGAAGGGTGTTTCAAATGATCAGACATCAGTCATAAGATCAATCACATTTTGTAGCTTGTTTAATTCAAAAAGCTAGATCATATAATCAATCTACACATATTTTCCAATATGAACAGTTTCAGTTTTTATCCAAGTTCCTTCATCATAAATTCCAGAGCCCTTGATAGCTAA